>ENA-UOOK01004777-UOOK01004777.1-fermentation-metagenome-genome-assembly--contig:-NODE-4777-length-14198-cov-3.695397_pt1 | contig 14198 bp, 14 predicted proteins | sample MGYA00245777_ERZ724023 | MGnify/ENA primary metagenome ERZ724023 (study PRJEB28704, sample SAMN03018312) | fermentation metagenome | biome: anthropogenic terrestrial biome; feature: soil; material... | reverse complement strand
GGTAAACGGCAACGCGGGTGATATTCGCACCAAACTGTCCGATGATGCTGGTCAGGTTGGACATGATGCCGGGTTCGTCAGCTGCCTCGATGGTCAGACGGGTCCCTGATTCCCGGAATCCCAGAAGTTCGATAAAGGAGTCGAATATGTCGCTTTCTGTAATAATGCCCACCAGCTTGTCATGGTCCACTACCGGCAGAAAACTTACCTTATTGTCCCTCATCAGCGTAGCCGCCTCCTCCAGCAGAGCATCCGGCGAAATGGTAATGAGGTTTTTGCTCATGATCTGCCTGATCCTTGTTTTGGAAAGCAAATAAGTGATCTCCCCCATGCTCAGCGAGGTCGCTTTGGAAGGGGAATACCGGTCGATATCCTCTTTGGATACGACTCCCACAAGCCTGCCGCTTTTCATGACCGGCAAGCGCTTGACACCATGCCGGGCCATGATTTCATGGGCATCGGGAATGGTCTGTTCCGGAGAAACGATGAATGGATTGGTCGTCATCTTTGTTTTGACAAACATACGCTCTCAACCTCCTAAGTATGCTTTTCGGATATCGTCACTTTGTACCAGATCGGCTCCGGTACCGGAGAGGACAATGGATCCGGTCTCCAAAACATAGGCGCGGCGGGCAATCTGCAGGGCCATGCTGGCATTCTGTTCCACCAGCAGAATGGTGGTACCCGCCTTGTTGATATCTTTAATTATACTAAATATTTCCTGAACCAGCAAGGGGGCCAGGCCCATGGATGGCTCATCCAGGAGAAGAATTTTCGGGCGGCTCATCAAAGCCCGGCCGATCGCCAGCATTTGCTGCTCTCCCCCGGACAGGGTGCCCGCTGCCTGCTTTTTCCGGTCGGACAGAATCGGAAAACGTTCATAAACCATTTTCAGATCCCCTGCAATCCCTTCTTTGTCCTTTCGGAGGTAAGCGCCCAGTTCCAGGTTTTCCAATACCGACATGGAGGAAAAAACCCGGCGTCCCTCCGGCGCATGGGAGATCCCCATCTTTACCCTGTCCTGTGATGAAGTATGAGTAATATCCTGTCCATCCAGCAGAATCTCCCCATCGGTTGGCTTCTTTAAACCGGAAATGGTCCGTAGGATCGTGGTTTTCCCTGCGCCGTTAGCCCCGATCAGAGTTACGATCTCCCCGTCATTGACGGTCAGGGATATTCCCTTCAATGCATGGATCACTCCAAAGTGGACGTTTAAATCTCTAATATCAAGCATTGCTGACATCCTCCCCCAAATACGCTTCGATCACCCGCTTATTGGATTTTATCTCATCAGGAGTTCCGTCGGCAATCAACATGCCGTAATCCAGTACATAAATCCGCTCGCATATTTTCATAACCAGGGACATATCATGCTCGATCAGCAGGATGGTCAGCCTAAACTGTTTCCGGATCCATTCGATCAGTTCCGTTAATTGGGCGGTCTCCGCCGGATTCATACCGGCGGCAGGCTCGTCCAGGAGCAGCAGGGCCGGCTTTGTGGCAAGGGCACGGGCAATCTCCAGATGGCGTTGTTCTCCGTAAGGCAGATTTCTGGCCAATTCGTCCTTTTTGCCGTCCAGCTTCATGATCTGCAGAAACTCAAGGCTTTCCTCCTTCAGTTTCCCTTCTTCTTTCCTATAGGATGACAGATGAAGAAAGCTGGACAACAGTCCGTATTTTACGTTCTGATGCATGGCGATCCGTACATTGTCAAACACGGTAAGATCCTTGAACAGGCGTATGTTCTGAAAGGTTCTGGCAATGCCCGCCTTGCATATGGCATAGGGTTTCAGCCCATACAGGGATTTTTGCCTGCCGTCCACGTTCAGGATAATGGATCCGCCGGTCGGAACATATACGCCGGTCAGCAGGTTGAAGACAGTGGTCTTGCCGGCACCGTTGGGCCCGATAAGGCCTACCAGTTCCCCTTGTTCCAACTCCATATTGACATTGGAAACCGCCGTCAGACCGCCGAAGGTTTTCGTTAACTTTTTTATACTTAATAACGCCATATTACTCCCTTCCTTTCTTGGATGGCAGCAGACCGCGCAATTTGCTGAAGACGGAAAGGGAAATTTCCCTGGAACCCATCAGGCCTTGCGGGCGGAAAATCATGATAACAATCAGCAACAGGGAGTAGATGACCATCCGGAGCTCCGGAAACGCCTGCAGAAGCGTGGAGATCAAAGCCAGGAGGATGGCAGCTAGGATAGATCCGGAAATGCTGCCCATACCTCCTAAAACGACTATAACCAGTACGTCAATGGATTTCAGAAAACCGAAGGTACCGGGTTTCAGGAAATAGAAATAGGAGGCATACAGAGCACCTGCGATCCCTGCGCAGAAAGCGCCGATAGTAAAGGCAGTCACCTTGTATTTCGTGGTATTGATGCCCATGGCTTCCGCAGCGATTTCATCCTCACGGATCGAAATGCACGCACGGCCGTGGGACGACTTCAGGAAATTGGTGATGAGCCAAATGGTCCCCACCGTAAACACAAAGAGCCATGCCCAGTTGACAAATCGGGGGATTCCGCTTAACCCCGCCGCACCGTTTGTAATCTCCAGGTTTGTGAAGATCACCTTAATGATCTCGGCCATCCCCAGGGTGGCGATAGCCAGATAATCTCCCCGCAGGCGAAGCGTCGGCAAACCTACCAGAATCCCGACCAGAGCGGCCATCACCGCTCCCGCCAACAGTCCGAGCAAAAACCCCGGGACGGTGGGAATCCTCATCACAATGATTGCGCAGGTATATGCCCCGATGGACATAAAACCCGCGTGACCCAGGGAAAACTGCCCCGTGAAGCCGGTAATCAGATTCAGACTGACCGCCAGGATGATATTGATGCAAATGGTCGCCAGTGTGGCCTGCAAATAGGAGTTTATGATATTTGTGGATATCAGAAGCTGAATGATAACGAAGGTGAGCACGATTCCGATTAATTTTTTCAATTCTACACCTTCTCTCTGGATCTTTTGCCCAAGATTCCCGTAGGTTTGACGATAAGGATCAGGATCAGGATGGCAAATACCACGGCGTCCCGGTACATGGAGTTTCCGTACCCGGAAACGAACACCTCAATGATGCCGATCAGATATCCGCCTATCACGGCGCCCGGAATCAGTCCGATTCCTCCCAGTACGGCGGCGACGAAGGCCTTTAATCCGGGCATCACCCCCATCAGCGGATTGATGGAATTGTAATACACTCCCACCAGGACGCCGGCGGCGCCTGCCAGGGCGGAACCCAGAGCAAACGTAAAGGATATGGTCGTGTCCACATTGATACCCATCAGCTGTGCGGCGTCATTATCCAGCGACGCCGCACGCATGGCCCTTCCGATTCTCGTCCTTTTGACGATAAACTGGAGCGTCACCATAAGAAGGATGGTTACCGCCAGGATCAGGATTTGCTGCATGGTAATGATGACGCTGCCAAACTGTAATTTTCCGGACAGAAAACCGGTCAAGGCGGGATAGGTGCGGACACTGGCCTTTACAAAAAACATGGTGCCGTATTCCAGGAATAGCGATACTCCGATAGCGGTAATCAACACAGCGATCCGGGTCGCATTCCGCAAAGGCTTATAGGCGATCTTCTCGATTGCAAAACCAAGCAATGTGCAAACAACCATGGCAATCAGCAGGGATGACACAAAATCGAGCTTCAGGGTCGTCATGCAGAAGTAACCGATATAAGCGCCTATCATATAAATATCGCCATGGGCAAAATTAATCAGCTTGATGATGCCATAGACCATGGTATATCCCAAGGCGATCAGCGCATAGATGCTACCCAGCGATATCCCATTGATCACTTGCTGCAGGAGTTGTTCCAATCCGTTTCCCTTCTTTCCGTTGCCATTTCTGAAAACACATATAAGTGAGGTACATGATGTCCCCACTTATATGGTCGTTCTTCGATTTTATTCTGTTTTGGTTTCCGGACTTCCTCTGTTTCATCGGTATCATTCTTCCGGTTTTATTCTTTCACTGTTCGCCTGTTTGCCATTTTCCATCTGAATGACAATGATGTCTTTCACGGCGTTGTGGTTTTCATCCACAGTGATGGTACCGGTTACTCCGTGGAATTCCTTGGTTTCCGCCAAGGCATTCCTGACAGACTCGCCGTCGGGCTTTTCCGCACGGCTGATACCGTCTGCGACGAATTTGGCGAGATCATACCCCAGTGCGTTGAAGGCATCGGGCTCTTTATTGTATTGTGCCTTAAATGACTTGATGAACTCCTGGACGGTAGGATCCTGATCCAGAGAGGAATAATGGTTTGAAAAGTATACGTTCGAAAGAGCATCCGCTCCGGCCAATTCCGCCAGCTTCGGCGAATCGAACCCGTCCGCACCCAGGATCGGAACATCGATGCCCTGTGCCCTCGCCTGCTTGATGATCAGTCCGACTTCCTGATAATAGCCCGGAATAAAGATAACGTCGAAATCCTGACCTTTGATACTGGTTATAACTGCGTTGAAGTCCGTATCGTTGGTCACATAGGCTTCCTGGGCAACAATAGTGCCCCCGGCCGCCTCAAAGGTTTCGGTGAAGCTCTCCGCCAGACCCTTGGCATAATCGCTGGAACTGTCCATGATAATGACGGCCTTTTGTTTGCCGAGTTTCTCGTAGGCGTAATCCGCCATGACCTGCCCCTGCACTTCGTCATAGAAGCAGATACGGAAAGCGAATTCCTTTACGCCGTTGGCGTCCACGGTAACATCATTGGCCGTAGCGGATCCCGACGCAACGGGAATCTTGTTCTGTTCCGCCACCGGGATCGTTGCCTTGAACATCCCGGATGTGGCGGGACCCAGAACGGCAAGCACCTTGTCCTGGGTGATCAGCCTCGTGGCCAGAGTCGTGGCCTCCGCTTCCTCGGATTTATTGTCATACTTTACAGGCTGGATCTGTTTACCGTTTATACCGCCGGCCTTGTTGATCTCCTCAATCGCCAGCTCAATCCCCTCCACCGAACTCTGGCCATAGGTTGCCGTTCCGCCGGAGAGCTCATAATTGATGCCGACCTTGATGGTATCGGAATTGTTTGGCGTGGCCTGATTACACCCAACGAAGACGGTCAGCATCAGAGCCACAACCGTCAACAAAGTAATCGTCTTTTTCATTTCTTACGCTCCTTTACATCTTAAATTAAAAATTATTAAAGATAATGTTACTATATATATATACCTTCTGTCAATAGCAGCGGGTGATAAAATATTACTTATTCCCGCATAATTATGCATCTGGTGAAATCAGGTATTACTTTTCCAACTTGTTCAGGAAGGCTTTGGTTCGTTCCTGCTTGGGGTGATCAATGACCTCATCCGGCCTCCCCTGTTCGACAATGACTCCGTCGTTCATAAAGACGACATGATCTGCCACATCCCTGGCAAAGTTCATTTCATGGGTAACAATGACCATGGTCATATGTTCCGCCGCCAAATCCCGTATTACCTTCAGGATCTCCCCGGTCAGTTCCGGATCCAGGGCGGAGGTCGGTTCGTCAAAAAACAGGATTTTGGGGTGCAGCGCAAGAGCGCGGGCAATGGATACCCGCTGCTGCTGACCTCCCGATAACTGGTATGGATAGGCATTTTCCTTGTCCGACAAGCCCATTCGGGATAAGAGTTCCCTGCCGATGCGATATGCTTCCTCCCTGCTCTTCTTCTGTACCGTCATGGGAGCATCGATAATGTTCTTCATTACGGAATAATGTGGGAACAGATTAAAATTCTGAAATACCAGTCCAAAATAGCTGCGTATTTTTCTCAGTTCCTCCTTTTCCGCATACACCGCTTTCCCATCCGCGCCCGTAGTAGCCGCATGCCGGCCCAGATAGATCAGCTCACCGGAATCCATCTTGTCCAGCAGGGTCGCACATCTCAGCAATGTGGATTTACCGGACCCGGAAGGGCCGATAACAGCCGTTACCTGCCCCTGCTCCACTTCCAGGGAAATATCCCGGATCACCTCCAGGTCACCAAAACTTTTCCACATATTATTGATTTTCAGCAGTTTCATCCGGCGACCTCCTATCGGTAATAACTCAATTTCTTTTCGATCCGTTCCATTACAAAGGCGACGATGTAGTTAAACACATAGTAGAAAATACCCGCCGCCAGAAGAGGCAGGAAGGATGTCTCCTTTGATGCTATGGCGCTGGCTGCGAGGAACATCTCCGATACGGATATGACTTGGGCCAGAGAGGTATCCTTGACCAGGGTAATGACCTCATTGGTGACGGGAGGCAGGATCCGTCTTATGACCTGGGGCAGGATAATCCTGCCAAAGGTCTGAGCTTTGCTGTAGCCCAGGAGCTTCGCCGCCTCATACTGTCCCACCGGCATGGATTCGATCCCGGCCCGGTAAATCTCCGCAAAATAAGCGGCATAATTCAGCACAAAACCGATAATGACGGCAACAAAGCGGTATTCTCCGGAAATGTTCAGATGAAAGAGCAAATAAGGTCCGTAGTAAACGGCCATCAGCTGCAGCATCAGAGGCGTCCCCCGCATGATTGTGATATATAGCTTGACAAGGTTTCGCAGCAGAAAATTACCGGACATGCGGCCGAAGGTGACGATCAGTCCCAACGGCAGGGATAAAAGGAGCGTCAGTGCAAAAATCTCGATGGATACCAGCATTCCTTCTCCTAATTTCGTTAAGATCACCGACCACGCCATTACAGGACACTCCTATTCCTTTTTTGTATTTTACCTGTCATTTTGCCATATTGATCATCTTCCTCCGTTGCCGGATTTCGAAATGGATAAAAGTGAAGAGATCCGTCAAGCCCATTTACTTTCCAAGGGTGGTGATATCCTTGCCGAACCATTCTTCCGAGATTTTTGCCATGGTACCGTCCTTTGCCATTTCCTCCAGGGCGCCCTGCACCTTGTCCCTTAACTCCTCATTGCCCAGCAGGAATCCGACGCCGTATTCCTCTTCCGCCAGTTTTTCCTCCAGAATGGCAAACTGATTCTCTCCCTTTTCAATCCGGTAATCCGCGACGATTTCATCCATGGCAACGGCATTCACCCCTCCGGCTTCCAGATCCATCAGAGCACTGTTGTAATCCGAAGCGGTAATGATGTCTCCGAAGGTATCCGATATGTCCGGATTTTCCGCCAATGCCGTTTCCGCACTGGAGTCTGTCTGCACAGCCACCGTCTTGCCCTTGAGATCCGCCAGAGTGGATATTCCGGAATCGGAAAGGACGACAAACACCTGCTCGTTGGACAAGTAAGGATCGGTCCATGTGTATTTGTCTTCTCTGTCGTTGATGGTAAAGCCGTTCCAGATGCAGTCAATATTTTTAGCAGAAAGCTCCATATCCTTGGAATCCCATACAATCGGCTGCAGTTGAAGCTCCAGGCCGAGACGATCAGCTGTCTCCGCCGCAAGATCCAGGTCAAAACCGGTATACTCTCCGTCGTCTCCGACAAAGCCCATCGGCGGGAACTCCGGATCGAATCCTATAGTCAGCTTGTCTGGAACAACCGTTGCCGTCGTTTTTTCGGAAGCACATCCCCCCATCGCAAAAATCATCCATACAACCAGGATCAGGACAATTAGTCTCTTAAACCTTTGCATAATATGATATCCCCCATTTGCTTTTCTTTTTTTGATTTATTACCTTGCTATATTAACACATTAGTGTGCTAAAGTAAAGCATAAAATAATGATTCCGGTGCAAAAACTCATTCCGCCGAAGCCGTACTTTTGCACATATGTTATAATTGTCTGGGTGATACGATATGAACGCAACGGAAAGCTATTTAAAGGAATGCACTCTGTGTCCCCGCAGGTGCGGTGTGGACAGGCTGAGTGGAGAAAAGGGATACTGCGGTGCCGGATTGCGGCCCAAGGCTGCCCTTGCTGCCCTGCATTACTGGGAGGAACCTTGCATCAGCGGCAGCAAAGGATCCGGGGCGGTATTCTTATCTCATTGCAATCTGTCCTGCATTTTCTGCCAGAATTATAAAATCAGCCAGGAAGGCTTTGGGAAAGAGATTACCGCTGCGAATCTCGGGAGGATTCTTATTCGTTTGCAGGAAAAGGGGGCAAACAACATCAACCTGGTTTCAGCCACCCAGTATATCCCGCAGACTGCGGAAGCGATTTTTTGGGCCAGGCAGAACGGACTGACCCTGCCCGTCGTATATAATTCCAATGCCTATGAGTCCATAGAAGCACTGAGATCGTTGGATGGGCTGATCGATATTTATCTTCCGGATCTGAAATATGCGGACAATTCCTTCTCCCTTCTGTATTCCAACGCGCCGGATTATTTTTTCCATGCATCGCAGGCCATCCTGGAAATGCACCGCCAGGTGGGAAACCCGTCATACGATAAGGACGGGATCATCCGAAAAGGATTGATCATCCGTCATCTTTTGCTGCCGGGATTGAAGGAAGACTCAAAAAAAATCCTACGCTGGATAAAAGAAAATCTGCCCATAGAGGTACCGGTCAGCCTGATGGCGCAGTATACCCCTCTCTTCCATGCCCAATCCCGAAAGGAACTGAATCGGCGGATCACAGAGAGGGAATATGAGGAAATGATCGATTATTTCTTTGAAATCGGACTGGAAAACGGCTATGTCCAGGAACGTTCCTCCACAGAAAGCAAATATACGCCGGAATTTGACCTGAGCGGAATCGAATAAACAAAAAAGGAATACTAAATTTCAGAAAGACGATCGGAGCATTGGAAGGTGGTAATTTATTAATATAATTGAAAAGTCCTACGATTATTTTCTGAAAGCCGTGTTCGGAGTTTCCAATCCGATCAAGAAATCCATACTGAAAACCCAGTGTGAGGTTCATAGATTCATCAATGTCCAGGCACTGCAGATTCTTTGGAATGACAAATATGCAGAGGAATACCATTTCTTCCAAATCCATAAAAGGTTCCGATCCGTGTCCGATGACGAAGAACGTTACTTTCTCATCACAAAATGCAATCTGCCTCTGTCCCAAAGGACAACAGCCGGTGCGATGATCCTGTTTTACCATGACATATTTGGTGACAAAAAACAAGTCCATCCCGCTTTGTAAACTTTATGTGAAGTGGAACATCTCATTTCCCGCCTATTGCTGGATAATATCCATATTTTCCATGGAAGTTAATTACAAAGTTTCATCCATTCTTCACATTGTTAATGTATTATCAATATACATCGATATACAATTGGTATGGATGAATCATTTCCATACATGGGGAGGAGGATTGGACGTATGAATGTATATCCGAATTGCAGCGCAGAGGACAAAAACAAATACGGTGCTCTCAATAATATCATCGACCTTTATAAGGACAAGGAAGGAAGCCTGATCCAGATCCTTCATGCGGCACAGAAAATCTACGGGTATCTTCCGCTGGATCTGCAACAGTTCCTTGCCGGCAAGCTGGGAATTCCCCTGTCCAGGGTTTCCGGCGTAGTGTCTTTCTATTCCTTCTTTTCCGTTCAGCCCAGGGGGCAGCATACCATTCGGGTCTGTCTCGGTACGGCCTGCTATGTGCGGGGTGGAAAGAAAATCGTGGAGCACCTCAGAAAAGCCCTCAATGTCGATCTCGGAGGTACTACTGCCGACGGGAAATTCACGTTCGAGGTGGCGCGGTGCATCGGTGCCTGCGGTCTGGCGCCCGCCATCATGATCGACGATACCGTTTACAAGCAGATGACACCGGCCAAGGTGAACGTGCTGTTGTCCAAATTTTAGGGAAGGAGGGTGACAATATGAGTGTACATTTAGCCAACAGCGAGGATCTGATGCGGATCAAGGAAGAATATAACAGCCATGCTGCCATTTACAAATACCAGATCCTTGTATGTGCGGGCGCCGGATGTGTTTCTTCAGACTGCAATATGGTGCGGGATGCAGTGACAGAGCAGGTAAAAGCTCTTTTCCTGGAGCAGGATGTCCGGATTTATGAAACCGGATGTATGGGGACCTGCGCCGCGGGACCGGTTATGCTGATTCTTCCTGAACGGATATTCTATACGGAACTGACACCCGAAACAGCCAGGTTTATTGTGAAATCCCATATAGCAGAACATACCATACCGATAGAGCACACATTTTTTGACCATGCGCTTCAGAAGCATATCCCCAAAATAGACGACATCAGCTTTTTTCGGGATCAGGTCCGCATTGCGCTGCGCAACTGCGGAGCCCTTGAATACGACAGTATAGAAGCCTATATCGCAGCGGACGGCTATTCCGCCGCAGCAAAAGCCCTGACCCGGATGACCGGGGAAGACGTGATTCGGGAAATGAAGGCATCCGGGCTGCGCGGACGGGGCGGCGCCGGCTTCCCGACCGGGTTGAAATGGGATTTCGGACGGAGATCACAAAGCGAAGAAAAATATATTGTATGCAATGCGGACGAAGGCGATCCCGGCGCGTTTATGGACCGCAGCATTATTGAAGGCGACCCGCATACCCTGATTGAAGGGATGATCATCGGCGGATATGCCGTCGGTGCTTCCAGGGGATATGTTTATATCCGCGCGGAATATCCCCTTGCCGTAGAGCGTCTCGGCAATGCAATTGAACAGGCACGGGATTACGGCCTTTTGGGCGCCGATCTTTTCCACAGCGGTTTTTCCTTTGACCTGGAAATACGAATCGGCGCGGGAGCTTTTGTCTGCGGAGAGGAGACCTCCCTGATGTCATCCATAGAAGGCAATCGCGGAGAACCAAGGCAGAAACCGCCCTACCCTACCGACAAAGGTCTCTTCGGAAAGCCTACCGTCATCAATAACGTGGAAACCCTGGCCAGTGTGCCCAGGGTCATTGAAATGGGCGGCAAATGGTATACACAATTCGGGACAGAAAAAGCACCGGGTACCAAAGTATTTGCACTGGCCGGTAATATTGTGAATACCGGCATTATTGAAGTACCTATCGGCATGCCTTTGGGAGAAATCATTTACCGGATCGGAGGAGGAATCCCGGATAAAAAACAGTTCAAGGCTGCGCAGATCGGCGGGCCGTCCGGCGGCTGCATCACCCAGGATAATCTCAATACTCCCACGGATTATGAATCCCTTACCATGCTGGGTGCCATCATGGGCTCAGGCGGCCTGATTATCATGAATGAAGACACTTGCATGGTGGATACCGCCCGCTATTTCATGGACTTCATCCGGGATGAGAGCTGTGGCAGGTGCACAGCCTGCCGTATTGGAACGAAGAGGATGCTTGAGATACTGGAGCGCATCACCCGCGGGGAAGGCCGGGAAGGCGATATCGGACTGTTGGAGGAATTGGGCACTACCATCCGTGACACTGCCATGTGCGGCCTTGGTCAGACCGCTCCCAATCCGGTACTCAGCACCATCCGATATTTCCGTGAGGAATATGAACAGCACATCAGGCACAAATGCTGCCGTGCCGGCGTATGCAGCGATCTTTTCCTGTCCCCTTGCGAAAACTCCTGCCCGGCGAATGTCAATATACCCGGTTACCTTGCCCTGGTTGCATCAGGCCGCTTATGCCCGGCGTGTTTGCAGGAGGAGATGTGGCCAGAGGGCCGGATGAAGTGATACGGGCTATTACGGACGGCAAAAACGCCGCCCGGTCCATCGATCTGTACCTGAATGGCAAGGGTATTCTGAACAAAGGAGAAAAAATCGATATTCCCGAAATCATAGACGAGGATGAACTGGTTTCCCATCCAAGGTTTCCCATCGAGCTCCTTCCGCTGGAACAGCGTGGAAATACCTTTGACGAGGTAGTTGTCGGTTACCACAAACTCAACGCCATTGCAGAAGCCATGCGCTGTCTGCACTGTAACAGGAGGTAGATGAAATATGCTGAACTTGACCATAAACGGCATCCGGGTCTTTGCGCCGGAGGGAAGCACCATAATGGAAGCCGCCAGGCGAAACCATATTCAGATACCCAGCCTGTGTTATCTGAATCCTATCCACGCGATAGGTGCCTGCCGCATCTGTGTGGTGGAGGTGGACGGTGCAAAAAACCTGCAGGCATCCTGTATTACAAAAGCAGCGGACGGCATGGTTGTCCGCACCAACAGCGAACGGGTGCAAAAGGCCCGAAAAGTTCTCTATGAACTGCTGCTGTCCGACCACAACCAGGACTGTCTGAATTGCAGCCGCAATACCAGCTGTGAACTGCAGGCCCTTGGAAAGCAGCTCGGCGTAGCGGAATCCCGTTTTGAAGGGGAGCGGTCTTCCTATTCTGTAGATGTATCTGTGTCCCTGACCCGTGACATGTCCAAATGCATTTTATGCCGGCGTTGTGTTACCGTATGCAACGAAATCCAGGACATGGGCATCCTGAATCCGCAGAACCGCGGCTTTGATACCGTCATCGGTCCGGGAATGGACCTACCCGTAGGTTCCGTCAATTGTGCCTTCTGCGGACAGTGCAGCGTTGTCTGTCCCGTCGGCGCTCTGAAAGAAACGTCTTCCATCCAAAAAGTCTGGCAGGCTATAAACGACCCGGAAAAACGGGTTGTGGTCCAGACTGCCCCCGCCATCCGGGTGGCAATCGGCGAGGAATTCGGCCTCCCGACAGGTACCCGATGTACGGGCAAACTGGCCAACGCCCTTTCCAGACTAGGCTTTGACGATATTTTCGATACCAACTGGGCGGCAGACCTTACCATCCTGGAGGAGGGCACGGAGCTTCTCCAGCGCCTGAACAGCGCCCTCACCGACGGTAAGGCTGTCCTTCCCATGATTACCAGCTGCAGCCCGGGCTGGATCAAATTCATCGAGCATGCCTTCCCGGATCTGCTTTCCCACCTGTCTACCTGCAAATCTCCCCATATGATGATGGGCGTCGTCATAAAGTCCTATTATGCGGAAAAACTGGGCATCGATCCAAAAAATATCTTCGTGGTTTCCGTCATGCCCTGCACGGCTAAGAAGTTTGAAATTGCCCGTCCGGAGATGACCAACAATGGCCTTCTCAATGTAGATGCCGTTCTGACTTGCCGGGAGCTGGGCGATATGATAAAAGCAGCCGGCATTGACTTTGTCAGTCTTCCCGATCGGGAATACGATGCCCCACTCGGCATCTCCACAGGAGCGGCAGACATATTCGGCCTTACCGGCGGCGTAACGGAAGCAGCCCTGCGTACGGTCTATGAATTTGTCACCGGCCGGGAGCTGCCCTTCGCAAACCTCCATGTCACCCCCATTGTCGGGCTGGAAAACGTAAGGGAAGCTGTTATCCGAGTGGAACACCCGTTGGATACCTTCCGTCATCTGGACGGCGTTGAAATAAAAATCGCCGTCACAAGCGGGCTGAAAGACGCAAGGAAGTTAATGGAGCAGATAGCCGATGGAACGTCGCCCTACCACTTCATTGAGGTAATGGGCTGCCCGGGCGGCTGCATCACCGGCGGCGGCCAGCCGAGAAGCCAGGATCCCCTGGTTCGGGAAAAACGAATGAAAAACCTTTACAGCGAAGATGAAAGCAAGGTAATCCGGAAATCCCATGAGAATCCGTCCCTTCTGTCCTTTTACAGGGAATACCTTGGAGAACCCAACGGGCATCTGGCTCACGAATTGCTCCATACCCATTATACAAAAAGAGGCATGTTCCATCAGCCCGGCAACGAAGCCTTTGTTCTCGAAAGCCCGCCCCGTGGAAAACCCCGGATACCGCAGCAAACCGGCGATATAGCCGAGGCGAAGGAAAAAGCCGCTTCCAGCCGGGCCCGTGAAGAATTGGAATCTTTAAAGATTCTTAATCTGGAATCCGAAAACAAGAACCTGAAAAATACGCTGTCGGATGCCATGGAAACCATAGATATTCTTAAAATGGTGATCTCCGATTACTCACAGCATAAATAAGATGTTATTTCCACTCATCAAATTTATAACCGATCCCCCGGACAGTCGCAATATAATACTGCCTGGGCTGAAGAGCTTCCCGCATGGTCTTGATATGGGTATCCACCGTCCGGTCCGTCCCATAATAATCCTGCCCCCAGATATCATTCAGGAGCATCTCACGCGAAAATGCCTGATTGGGATTCCTGGCCAGCAGGAGCAGCAGCTCATATTCTTTGGGAGTTAAATTGATTTTTTCTCCGTCTTTTATGACAGTCATTTTTTCAGTATTAATCCACATATCATCTTCAACTATTACATTAACGGCAATAGATCGCCTTAATACAGTCTTTACTCTTGCTACAAGCT
>ENA-UOOK01004776-UOOK01004776.1-fermentation-metagenome-genome-assembly--contig:-NODE-4776-length-14203-cov-3.404509_pt1 | contig 14203 bp, 6 predicted proteins | sample MGYA00245777_ERZ724023 | MGnify/ENA primary metagenome ERZ724023 (study PRJEB28704, sample SAMN03018312) | fermentation metagenome | biome: anthropogenic terrestrial biome; feature: soil; material... | reverse complement strand
TAAACATTTTTATATAAATCACAAAAAGCGCTTACTATAAATATTTAAAGTTATTCCAAATATCCACATAAACAACAGGGCACCAAACAGTGCCAGTGGAACGGTAAACATAATTACGAAAGGATCCTTGAAGCTTTCGAACTGAGCTGCCATAACAAGGAAGATCAATAATATAGCAAGACCGAAAGCGAATAGCAGACTTGATGAACTCTCCCTGAAGTTTCTTGATTCACCTTCAAGTGCTGTTCTGAACGAGTCGTCTAATACATCCGCCGCTATGCGGTCCATCTCTTCAAGTCCCTCACCCAGAGCATATCCCGGAGCCAGTCCTGCCGTTATAGTTGCAGAATTGAACCTGTTATACCTGAAAAGTTGAGGAGGTGCAACAGACTCTTCCAGTTTTACCAGATTATCCATCTGAATCATCTGTCCCACATTGTTTTTGATATAGATGGTTCGCAGGTCAACCGGCGTGTTTCGTTGTTGTCGGTTAATCTCACCCAGTATCTGGTACTGCTTGCCATTCATATAGAAGTAACCCATACGCTGTCCACTAAGTGCATATTGTAAGGTCTGACCGATATCACGCGTACTAACGCCAAGCATTGCAGCTTTATCCCTATCGATAATAATCCTTGTTTCCGGTTTGGTGAATTTCAGATCTACATCCGACATACGGAAATAGGGACTGGCATTCATTCTTTCGAGAAATGGGGGGATAAACTCTTCAAGCTTCTCAATATTAGGAGCCTGAAGTACATACTGGATAGGCATTCCTGAGCGCCTTCCGCCAAAGGTTGACTGCTGCTGTACGAATGCACGTGCTGCATTTTCGTTTCTCACTGCCTCTGTTAGAGCATCAGCAATTTCCATCTGACTTCTCTCCCGCTCATCCATATCCGACAATACAAGGCGTACCATACCAAATCCTCCGCGAGTCATAGTTATATTCGATTCTTTTTCGGGTGCCACTGAATCTGCAATTGCCGATATCCTGTCGGTATAATCCCTTATAAACTCAAAAGTTGCACCTTCGGGTGCCGAACTCCTAACGATAATCTGCGAGCGGTCTTCAAGCGGTGCCATCTCTTCGGGAATTGTGTTCCATAAAACGGCAATCAGTATTCCTGCAACTGCAATAGTCGGGAATGCAAGCCATTTCCTGCTAATAAAAGAGGTGAGGGTTTTATGGTAGAATCTGTTCATACCGTCAAAGAACACTTCGGTCTTATTGTAAAATCTACTCTTTTTCCTACCCTTCTTAAGCATCTTGGATGATAGCATCGGAACAAACGAGAGTGCTACAAAGGATGATATTATAACTGCACCTGAAATTACGATACTGAATTCCCTGAAGAGTCTGCCCGTCATACCTTCCAGGAATACTATCGGGAAGAATATTGCAACAAGTGTAATTGTTGTAGAGATTACTGCAAAGAAAATCTCTTTGGATCCTTCTATAGATGCTTCTTCCGGGTTCATCCCGCTTTCTACCTTCTTGAAGATGTTCTCTGTTACCACAATAGCATCATCAACAACAAGTCCCACTGCCAGAACAATTGCCAGCATAGACAAAACATTGATAGAAAATCCGGCAAGATACATCACAAAGAAAATACCTATAAGTGAAATTGGAATAACCAGGGCGGGTATAAGTGTCACCCTCCAGTTTCGCAGGAACACAAAAATGATGAATACAACCAGCAGGAAAGCGATAATTACGGTTGTCTGTACTTCACTGATTGATGCCCTGATAAATTTTGTGTTATCAAATGCAACATCAAGCTTAACATCCTCGGGGAGGTCCTTCTGCATTTGATCTAATCGTTCTCTTACTTCATCGGCTATACTTATATGATTGGCACCGGGTTGAGGAATAATTACCGCACTTACCATCGGCACTCCGTTTCTGCGGAGAATGTTCTGCCGGTTAGCTGCATCCAGCTCGGCATAACCTACATCGCGAAACCTTACAATTCTGAAATCATCCTCAATCAGGATAAGATTATTAAAATCCTCGGGTGTCTCCATTAGTCCCATGGTGCGGATCGACTGCTCGATATGATCCCCCTCAATACTACCTGCAGGCAGTTCGATATTTTCCCTATCGAGAGCACTTTTTACATCCATAGGGGTGATGTTATAAGAAGCCATTCTGATTGGATCAAGCCATAGTCGCATGGCATATCTGTATTCACCCCAAATTTCTACTGCACTAACATTTGAAATTGTTTGAAGTCGTTCTTTAACTGTAAGATCAGCAATCTCAGAAAGCTCGAGGAGTGAGCGTGTGGGACTCTGAACGGTAATCTGCATTATTGGGTCGGAGTCGGCATCAGCCTTAGATACTGTTGGAGGGTCGGCATCGCGGGGCAGATATCTTTGAGCGATAGAAACCTTATCCCTTACATCATTAGCGGCAGTCTCCATATCTACACTTAGTTCAAACTCAACAGTGATACGTGAACTGCCCTGGCTACTGCGGCTGACCAGTGACCTGATACCCGGAATTCCGTTTATATTCTGCTCCAGTGGTTCTGTAATCTGATTTTCTATAACCTCGGCATTGGCACCGGGGTAAGAAACATGAACAGTGATAACAGGGTTATCCACGTTGGGATATTCACGAACGGGCAGGCTTGTATAACCTATGATGCCAAAGATGATAATAATAAGCACCATAACGGTTGCAAGAACCGGTCGTTTTATACTTAATTCGGATAAATTCATGTCTTAATTTGCGTTGTTTTCAACGAATTGATCAATTCTGACCGGCATTCCGGTCCTTAACTGCATAACTCCGGTTGTGAGAAGTGTGTCACCAACTGAAAGACCGCTTACTACCTCTACTGAGGCGGCTGTTCGCATTCCTGTAATAATTTCAACTTCCTGAGCAGCTCCATTTTTATATACATAAGCAATATCACGTCCCATCTCTTTAACACTTGAAATACTGGGTATCACTATTGCGTCGTTTATCTCATCAAGCTTGATTTGTACACTTGCAGATTGTCCTGGTTTTATTTTTCCGTCGCTGTTGTCATATCTTGCACGGGCAAACAAGCTAAGAGTGCTGACATCCAGGCGTGATTCAACTGCGTAAACGGTGGCGTTGCGGACATCCAGACTGTTATCTACCATAAAAGCAACTTCACTTCCGGGTCTTATGAGATTTACAAAATTCTCTGTAAGAGAAAATTCAATTTTCAGGGGTGAGATTTTGGTGAGATTAGAGACAACAACATTAGGTGATGCATAAGCACCCTCACTCACTTGCCTGAGACCGAGCAGGCCGCTGAATGGTGCACGCAGCTCCGTTTGTTTGATCCTTGCTTTGACAAGTTCAATTTCCGCCTTTAGTGTTTCGAGCTGTGTTGCTACAGACTGGTAGGTTTCCTGACTGATAGCATCTTTATCTAAAAGAGTTTGCTGACGGTATAGTCTGTCTTCTGCCAGAGGCAGTTGTGCCTCCAGTTTCTTGAGCTCAGCCTGTAACGGTGCATCGTTAACCTTTGCCAGCAAGGTTCCTTCCTGAACATAGGTTCCCTCTTCAAAATATATATCTGTAATTTTTCCGGAAGATTCAAATGTAAGATCTACTTCTTCATCAGGCAACAATACTCCTCTGATACGAAACATATTGTTGAGTGTTTGTGGCTTCAGTACCGTGGCAGTGACTACAAGCTCTGATCTTGCAGCACCGGGACCACCGCCCTGCGAGGGCTGATTTCCGGGATCTCCTTTTTGATTATCAGATGCAAACAATCTTTTGATGGTTGGGAAAAATGCCATTCCCAGTATAATTACTGCAATGGATGTAAAAACAATTATTCTGGTTCTTTTATTCATAATTAAAAGCAAAGAAACTAAAGGTACAATTATACAACAAATAAGGGGTGCTGATAATATGTGATTTTAGTTTTTTTAGGTTATTAAATCGACATACCCTCATTTAATATCGACGAATCAGCTCTTTTTCTTAATTAAAATAACTATTTTTGACATTAAAATTTTAAATTATCTGTAGTATGAAAAAACTTATGTTAACAATGCTGTGTATTACATGCAGTTTATTATTTTCTGAAGCTCAGGATTGGGCTAATCTTAACTATTTCAGAGAAGCAAATGAAAAGCTTGCGCCTGTGCGTGCTTGTGACGACAGAGTTGTATTTATGGGTAACTCGATAACACAGGGATGGATTAATCAGGTGCCTGAGTTCTTCGCAGAAGAGAAACAATATATTAACAGAGGGATAAGCGGGCAGACAACTCCACAGATGCTGCTGCGTTTCCGTCAGGACGTAATTGATCTATGGCCTAAGGTTGTAGTGATTTTAGCAGGTGTTAATGATATTGCAGGAAATACGGGTCCATCTTCTCTTGAGATGATAGAGGATAACCTTCACTCTATGACAGAGCTTGCTCATGCACATGGGATACAGGTTGTTTTGTGCTCTGTGCTTCCGGCTTATGATTTCCCGTGGCGCAAAGGTTTGGAACCCGCCCCTAAGATTGTTGAGCTAAACAAGAGGATTAAAGAATATGCTTCAAAAAAGGGTGTGGTTTATTGCGACTTCTTTTCTGCTATGGCGGATGACAGAAACGGACTGCCGGAAGAGTTGTCGGGAGACGGTGTACATCCTAACAAAGAGGGCTATGCCGTGATGCAACCTATTGTTGAAAATGCAATTGCACGTGCACTGCTGATGTGGAAAGAGTTTAAATGAGAATGAACTGATTTGCAACAAAACGTCTTTGGATATGTTTAGATTAAAAACATATTAATATTAATGTTGCAACCGTATGAAAGATCTAAATAAATATTCTAAAACAATCACACAGGACCCTTCACAGCCTGCAGCTCAGGCGCAGTTGTATGCACTTGGTTTATCAGAAGGAGATTTAGCAAAAGCACAGGTGGGAATAGTCAGTATGGGTTATGAAGGGAATCCTTGTAATATGCACCTGAATAGTCTGGCTTTAGAAATCAAGAAGGGTGTATGGAAAAATGAACTTGCAGGATTTATATTTCATACTATCGGGGTAAGTGATGGTATGAGCAATGGAACAGACGGAATGCGTTATTCCTTGGTTAGCAGAGAAGTAATTGCAGATTCTATAGAAACAGTTTGTGGAGCGCAATATTACGATGCTCTTATTGCTGTGCCGGGATGTGACAAAAATATGCCCGGATCACTCATTGCAATGGGGCGGTTGAACCGCCCTGCTATAATGGTTTACGGAGGTACAATAGCGCCCGGGCATTATAAGGGAGAAGATCTGAATATTGTATCGGCTTTTGAAGCATTGGGACAAAAGATTGCAGGAAAGCTTGATGAGAAGGATTTTAAGGAGATAGTGAAGAGAAGTTGCCCCGGTCCGGGTGCCTGTGGCGGTATGTATACTGCCAACACAATGGCAGCAGCTATTGAAGCTATGGGTATGAGTCTGCCATATAGCAGCAGTAATCCTGCAATCAGCAAAGAGAAGAGACAGGAGTGCCATGATGCCGGTGAATATATACGCTTGTTGCTAGAAAAGGATATCAAGCCTCGGGATATCATGACACGCAAGGCTTTTGAAAATGCAATTACTATTATCATCGCTCTGGGAGGGAGCACTAATGCTGTACTTCATCTGCTTGCCATGGCAAGGAGCGTGGATGTGGAGTTGACTATTGACGACTTTCAAAAGTTTAGCGATAAAGTTTCGGTGATTGCTGATTTCAAACCAAGTGGTAAATATCTTATGGAGGATCTGCATAAGATTGGAGGAGTGCCTCTTGTTATGAAGTATTTGTTGAAGAAAGGTATGCTTCATGGTGAATGCATTACAGTTACGGGGAAAACTATTGCGGAAAACTTGGATTATGTGCCTGATATAGATTTTGAAAAACAGGATATTATCCATCCTCTTGAAAAGCCTTTGAAGCCACAAGGTCATTTGCAGATTTTGTACGGTAACCTGGCAGAGAAGGGTAGTGTTGCTAAAATAAGCGGTAAGGAGGGTGAGCGCTTTGAGGGTCCTGCCCGTGTATTTGATGGTGAGAAAGACCTGATTGCGGGTATTTCTAACGGTAGAGTGAGAGCAGGGGATGTGGTAGTGATAAAAAATGAAGGACCAAAAGGTGCACCCGGTATGCCCGAGATGTTGAAGCCAACTTCTGCTATCATAGGGGCGGGACTCGGAAATTCAGTTGCATTGATTACTGATGGTCGCTTTAGCGGAGGTACTCATGGTTTTGTTGTTGGACACATCACACCGGAATCTTTTGAGGGTGGACTGATTGGTTTGGTTGAAGATGATGATATTATTGAGATTGATGTAATTCATAACAGAATCACACTTAAAGTGGCAGAAGAGGAGATAGCCCGTCGCCGTGCTGCCTGGGTGCAGCCTGAACTTAAAGTAAAAAGAGGCATCCTCTACAAGTTTGCCAAACTGGTAAAAGATGCCTCAAATGGTTGTGTTACAGACGAAGAGTGATACGTTTCCGAGTTCGTTTATTTTAAATGTTCCCTGTTATTTGATAGGAACCTGATCCTAATTCAATTTCAACACCCTGATCGCTGTCTGTTACTTTTCTTACACCTTCACCTTCAGGGGTAATGATGTTCAGTTCTTTTGGCAGCCTCACAATTGCTGAGGTGTTGCCAGGAATTGTTATATTCCAGTCGAATTTCCCATTCTCTATACTCCATTCGCTAAGGATTTCACCATGAACAGAATTGTATGATGCGTCAACATGAGTAAGCCCTTCGGGGAATTTTGGTTCCATCAGCAGCTTTTTGAATGCTATACTTTCGGGATGGTTTTTAATTCCGGCAAGATCTTCAAAATACCATATTATCAAATCACCCAACAACATCACGTGGTTGCCTGAGTTCATAGCAGGATTGGCGGTATTGCCATTCCAAAGTTCCCAGATTGTTGTGGCCCCATTTTCAATCATATAGCCCCAGCTAGGGTAGGTGCGGTTTGTTGCAATTTTGTAAGCAAGATCAATATTGCCATATTCTGTCAATCCGCGCATAAGATGTTGTATGCCGAGTACACCTGTGCTAACGTGTCCATTGAAATCGACTTCAGTTTTTTCAATAATATTGTTGAAGACATCTACTTCTTTTCCTTCAGGAACAAGTCCCAGACGTAATGAAAGCATGTTGGCAGTAACAGTATTATTGTCATACATTGCTGAATCAGGGTTAAAATACATATTATTATATGCATTTCTGATCTGTGTTGCCAACTCTTTGTAAGCGGGGATATCCTGACTGTTGCCTGTTAATTCTGCGAACTCACTCATCAGATTTAGAAGGCTGTAATAGACAGTAGTACTAAGAACAGGTCCTGCAGTTCTGCGTGACGGGTCTTGTGAGTGAATGAGTTCCTGTGATTCGGGAGGCATGCACCAGTCACCATAAGCATCTTTTGTGATAATATAATCCTGCATTGAAACCTCCTGAATTCTTTCCAGGTAACGCTTCATTGAGTTGTAGTGTTTGAAAATGGGTTCTGTATCACCATACTGCTGCCATAGCATCTTTGCACTATAAAAATATGCTGCCGGCCATGTAACATCGTCATGATAGAGTGTCCAGTATTTAGGAGAGACAACCGATATACTGCCTTCGGGACTCTGTGAATCTTCGATATCCTGCAACCACTTACTATACAGAAGGGCATTGTCGAAGATAAAAGCTTCACCGAAGCTGCCGGTAGTGCGGTCGCCAAGCCATCCTACACGCTCATCACGTTGCGGGCAGTCGGTTGGCATTCCCCTGTAATTTCCTCTGATACCCCAAAATGCATTCTTAAATACCTGATTGATCGTTTCGTTGTTAGTCTCGAACCTTCCGGTGGTTTCCATTTTGTCATATACGACTTTCCCTGTGAAATCAGATAATTGAGGCTGATAGTCCAATCCTGAGATCTCTACGAAACGAAAACCATGGAACACAAATTTTGGTTCCCAGCTGAAATTGCCATCTGCAGCAGGGGTGTAAATATCGTGTGCTTTTGCAGTTCTAAGGTTATCGACATACAGAGTGCCGTCTTCTTTGAGTGTTTCAGCGAATCTGAACGAGATTGGCTGATCTTTCTTACCTTTCAGGTTATTAACTTTTAGCCAGCCTACCATATTCTGACCCATATCAAGAATGTATTTTCCGTCAGTGATTTCAGTCACCTTTATTGGAGTCAATTCTTCCTGTATCTGAATATTTGGATTTGGTTGTGCAGTGATTACACCACCCGGAGCATCCATTATATCAGCACTTTTCCAGTCAGAATCATTAAAGTCTGCAAGGTTCCAGTCGCTGAATTCCAGACGTGCATCATACTCTTCTCCATCAAACTCATTATTGGCAATTATTGGTCCCCTGGAAGTAACTTTCCATGAGTCATCAGTAATTATCAAATCTGTAGAGCCATCACTATATTCAATTTCAAGTTGAGCTAAAAGACGTGGAAGTCCAAACATCTGACTCCATGATTCTCTCATCCCAAAGTATCTGCCATTCCCCAAGATTACTCCTAGTAAGTTTGTGTTGTCAGAAATGAGCGAGGTTACGTCATATACATTGTAATATACTCTGTCGGGATACCATGAAACCGTTGGTGCCAATACGTCATCAGAAATCTTTTCTCCGTTTATGTATGCTTCATACACTCCCTGACCTGAAATATAGAGAACAGCCCGTTCGATATCATCCTTAACATCAAAAGGTTTCCGGAGATATCGTGCAGCAAGCCGGGTATCGGACTTATCTGTTTCGCCCTCATTTGACATACTGTTTTCACCTATCCAGTTTGCTTTCCAATCTGACTCGTTTAATAATGCCATTGACCAGTTGTTTACTTCACTCCAGCCAATCTCACCCTGGTTGGTAACTACTTTTAAGCGCCAGTAATATTTCTCACCGGAGTTTAGTTTCTCTCCTTGATATGGTATTAATATTGAATTGTCGCTGTCTACAATCCCTGAATCCCAAATCAGGTTTTGCTCTTTGGTTAAATCCTGAACTGATCGAGCTGCCTGAATGTGATAAGATTGTTGTTGAAGATCAGGTCTCGCGGAGGTTAACTGCCATGAAAACCGAGGTGTTGCAGTTCCTATTCCTACCGGATTCTCCTGCATTTCAACTTTTAATGAAACAAGTTTAGCAGAATCACTTACACATCCGTTTAAGCCCGTTAATCCAACTATCAACGTAATCAGAATAGCTGTAAATTTGTTTTTATTTTTCATCATGTTATAATTTTATGATTCAATTGTATGTGATTAGATTATAATATTTTGTGTGTGACTAATTGATTAATTCGAAAAATTGTAATTGCCGGCAGGAACTTCGTATAATTGATATCCGTCGTTATTGCCTACATGCTTTGCAAATCCTGAATTCTCCGTTATTTTTTCACTGCTTTCTTCCGGAAACCATATTGTAGCACTGCAATTAGGTGGTACCGTAACAGAAAGTTGAAGTTTTACTCCATCACGTCTCCAATATGTTTTAATAAGTCCCGCAGGAGAATCAAAATCAGCTTTAGCCCACGACAGTTGATTCGCAGTGAGTTTTGGTACCTTAACAATAAATTTCCTGTATCCGAGAGTTTCATTATCCTGTTTTATTCCTGCAACCCCATCTATATACCAGGCGCCGGGGTATAAATAAGAACTATGTAACAGAGAATGCCCGGGAAGATCTTTTTCCCACATTTCCCAAATAGTAGTTGCACCACTCTCTTTCATGAGTCCCCAGCTGGGGTAGGTGGTTTGCGATGTCATGGAGTAAATCAGATCGTCACGACCCTCTTCACGCAGCACCTTGAACAACATTGCTCCTCCCGTTATCCCAACATCAATATGACCGTCTTGATTGTTAATAATTTCATTTTCGAGACTCGCCATTACTTCAGATCGTAGTTCAGCAGGCATAATATCACCATAAAGAGCTGCAGCTAAACTTCTCATCGATAGATCAGAATAGTTTTTAGCTTCAGCATTATAATATTTTTCATGAATGTTTTCGCTTGCCCTTTTTGCTTGATCAGTCCATAGTTGAGCTTCAGTCTCTTTACCTATTATATTTGCAATATTTGCCGCTGTTTTAAGATTATATACCCAGTAGCAATTATTGAAAAAGAGATTTTCATCTGAATAATTATTCATTCCTTGAGAAGTTGCACTCGGCCACAGCCAATCTCCCAGAAAGTCCCATCTGCCGCCATACCTTTTAAGCATATCGTTTTCTACATGAGTGTTCAGAAATGAAAGCCATCCTTTAATCATTTCAAAATTATCCTCCAATATCCTTCTGTCGCCATGATATTGATACATTATCCAGGGGAGTGTGACAACTATTCCACCCCAGGCAGGACCACCGCCTCCGTGATATGTGGGCGCTGTCTGAGGCAAAACTCCACCTCCTAATATTCTGCCACTTCCTTCCTGTTTACGAGCCCACTCAGGATCATTCATATTACCCACCATTGGCTCTGTTCCCTGCACATCACGCCAGTCCTCAAGCCATTTGGTATAGAATGCGCCCAGCTTATAATTAAGAAGTCCCGTTTCTGATGTTGCATGTGCATCGCCACCATAGCCAAACCTTTCACGTTGAGGGCAGTCGACAATATATCCACCTAAAGAGAGATTCTCGAAAGTCCAGTTGACAGTATTATAAATCCAATTCTGAAGTGAATCAGAACACTCAAAATAAGTTGCATCGGCAAAATCAGTACGAACCATCCAACCTTTTATGTCTTCTTTTACGGGAGCAGAAGTTAAACCTTTGATTGTGATCCATCTGCCTGACATATAATTAAAGAGATTTTGGAAAACGCCTTCACCTGATTCATCCGTTACATAAGCACTTTGCAAAGCGAATGTCATATCATCCTGCTCTCTTTCAGAGAATTGGAAATTGATTGTATCACCGGGATTACTCTTAACATGAATATTAATCCATCCTGCAAAATTAACGCCCATATCCACACGGTATGATCCATCAGGTCTGTGTTCAATATTAACGGGGTGAATCTCATCAATTAATCTGTTTGGTTCAACCTGCTGTGCGGATAGTGTTAGTGAAGGATTCAAAACAGTTGAATTTTCCCACTCATTATCATCGAATTGAGCTAAATTCCAGTCTGCTATTTCATTATTCGCATTCCAAATTTCTCCTCCATAACCACCAACACCAAAACCCCAGTTACCAATTAATCTGTTAGGGCTTGGATGAGTTTTCCAGCTTTCATCTGTAATTATACGCTCTGTTATTTCACCCTTCTTATTGTAGATGTCTGCCTGAGCAATTACTATGGGAGCACGAGGTTTATCATCCGTTTTATATGGTGCGTAGATTGACCATGATGTACCCAGCCAGAGTGCAATAACGTTTTCACCTGAATTGAGATCAGCTGCAATATCATAAGCTATATAACGTGCACGTTTTGTGTGATCAGTAACCGCAGGTGCAAGAACATGGTCACCTATTCTCTGACCATTAACATATACTTCATGATAGCCTACTGATGCAACAAAAAGCGTTGCCTTTGTTGGTTTTTCCTTGAGATTAAAGCTTTTTCTGAACCAAGGGTCCTGCATTTTATTTGGACCTTCGGCAGGATTGTATGATTCACCTGTGCCTATCCATTTTGCAGACCAATCATCTTGTGAAAACAGACCTGTACTCCATGTTGAGATTTCACTGAATTTAGATTTATTCCCTTTTTCATCCTTTACTGCTACTTTCCAGTAATAAGTCCTGTCAGATTCCAATGGTGTGCCGTTAAAATCAATTAGTTGCATGTTGTCAGACTCAACCCAGCCGGTGTCCCATATATCACCTTTGTCGCCTTTTAATATCCTTTCTGAACTACTGACAAGAATACGATAAGCTGTTTGCTTCTGTCCAAATTCAGACTCTTTTGTAGCTTCTAAAGTCCAGCTTAATCGAGGCATTTCTATATCCAGACCAGATGGGTTTGTGAGATACTCTACAGTTAAGTTAACAGGAGTCACGCTACCTTTTGAGCTAATTGAGCAAGAAGTTGTAAAAAGTAGTGAAAGCAGTGTGAGTAAAGTAAGCAGTGTTATTGTAAGACAGGTTAGTGTTACTTTTGTTTTCATTCATTTAGTTATTTTAAACTAGATATTGAGCTTTATTTTAAATGTATATGATCCCGAATCCAGTTTAATGTTATCAAATTCTGGATTATTAAACTCAAGTATTTCCGCATTTTTAGGTAAATAAAAAGTTGCACTGCTGTTAGGAGGTACAACAATGTTGTAGTTAACAATACCATTATCCCATTTCCAATCCGATACTATTGTGCCGTAAGGACATTTAAATTCGGCTCTAAATTTTTCCAGATCCTTCTCAAAATGTGGTCGTAAAATAATATGTTTAAAACCCGGTTGATTTGCATCGGGATAAATTCCTCCCATTCCTTTAAAGAACCATGCGCCAATCTCACCGAACATCATGTGATTATCAGAAATATCTCTTTCTGCATCAAGATCCCAATTTTCTAAAAGAGTTGTAGCTCCATTTACAATCCACCATCCCCAAGATGGGTAGGTGTCCTGAACTGCAACTTTGTAAGCTACATCGGGATATCCATTTTCACTCAACGCATTTAAGAGAGCTTTTGCACCCAGGACACCCACATCAAGATGATAATCTGTCTCTTCTACTTTCTTTGCAAGATTTGCGGCAACTTTAGGTATTAAATCCTCGGGCACAACTTTCCACTGTAACGGAACACTTAGTTCTGTTTGCGTACCACTTGCATAAATACCTGTTTCACGATTCAGGAATGTTTTGTTTATAGCATTTTTTATCTTTTCTGATAATACAGTGTAGTGCTTGTAATCAACTTCTTTTCCAAATAGTTTAGCTGCCTGAGCCAATATTCTGGCATCAACAAAGAAATATACAGAAGAGGTGAGTTCAAGGTTAGACTGAGATTTAACCGGTACCCAGTCGCCCCTTCCCCACGATGTAAGGCCATCGGGACTAATTCTATCTACATAATCGACATATCGTTTAATGTTTTCATAACAATCAGCCAAAAGTTTACTGTCGCCATAAAACCTGTAAATCTCCCAGGGTATGATGGCAATAGTACTTGTCCAATCTAGTCCGTTAGCAGTGCCATATCCCCATCCTCCGGTAGGTATAATATCAGGGAGCACACCGTTTGGTTGCTGTTCGTCACGATGATCTGCCAGCCATTTCTCATAAATTGTTATACCATCGAAGTTGTAAAGTGCTGTTTCTATTGCAAAATGGCCATCACCTGTCCACCCGTTCTTTTCACGTTGAGGGCAATCAGTGGGGTAGCCCATCAGATTTGACAAGTAAGCATTGTTGGTAGCCCACCACAAACGGTTAATAAGTTCATTTGATGTTTTTATTTTACCTTTTTGTGGAACGTCACTATGCATAAAATAGGCAGTAAGACTTTCTTTATTTAATTCAATCGGATTATTGGCAGTAACTTCGGCATATCTGAATCCTTTATAATTGAACTTTGCCATGAACTCATCCTCACCTTTTCCGCTCAATATCAATATGTCAGTTTGAAAAGGATCTGTTTCATTATCACCGCGATAGTAAACATCTATATTAGATAAATCAAGGCGCCCGTTTTCATCAAGACGTTCTCCATGTTTTATTTTTACTTCAGTACCTTCAATCCCTGCAATTTTGATTTTTGTAACACCTGACATATTTTGTCCGAAATCGTAGAAATAGGTACTGTCATTTATTTTTTTGAAGTCAACAGCCTGGATTTCCAATACATTCCTTATCGGCCTCAATTGCTGTGCTGTAATATTTTTAGAAGGGGCAGATTTCAGACTAACTCCCTGCCATTTTGAATCATTAAAACCAGGTTCACTCCAACCTTCCTGATCAAGTCTTGCATCGTAATGTTCACCTGTATATATGCTGTTAAAAATAATGGGACTGTCTGATTTTTTCCAGCTCAAATCTGTAGGAATTGTCACAACACTACCATCAGAGTATGTAATTCGCAAGTCCATACAGAAAGCTGGTCTGTTTCTCCATGGAGCTCTTTCAAAATTCCATACTGCCAGCGACTGATGATTATACCATCCGTTTCCTAATATTACACCTATAGTATTTTCTCCTTTTTGCAATTGTGATGTAACATCATGAGTTACATAAAGATT
>ENA-UOOK01004774-UOOK01004774.1-fermentation-metagenome-genome-assembly--contig:-NODE-4774-length-14208-cov-3.562001_pt1 | contig 14208 bp, 11 predicted proteins | sample MGYA00245777_ERZ724023 | MGnify/ENA primary metagenome ERZ724023 (study PRJEB28704, sample SAMN03018312) | fermentation metagenome | biome: anthropogenic terrestrial biome; feature: soil; material... | reverse complement strand
CTCTTCCCATCTCGGTAGTGGCTGACCCTCATGAAATAGCTAATACCTGCGGTATGAAGGGATTAGAATACATGTACCTTGAATCTCGTGACCTTCCTATCGATATTTATTTTGCGGCGCCTTCTTGTGTACCGGCATCTCCTTTTGAAACCCCCAAAGAGCCATTGGACGCACTCGCTATTAAAAACTCTTATGAGGAAGGCTGGTGCAAGTCATTAGGCGAAGTGATGAATTATCCAGGAGTTATTCATGGAGAAGAGAGCGTTTGGGGGAAAATTTTGGTATCATGGAATGAGGTACGAAGTGGACATGCTCCCGGTGTGACAGGAAAGGATTTGTGTGCATATCTGTTAAGTGGATGCGCTAGTGATCACGAAAGTTCTACTTGTAAAGAGGGCGTAGAGAAGTTGCGAAGGGGAATGTGGCTTATGATTCGTCAAGGAGCGACTGAGCATAACCTTCAAGAACTTCTACCTATTATCAAAGAGAACGAAGCTCGATCCTCTCATGCCATGTTTGTAAGTGATGATCTTACAGCGAACCACATAGAAACATGTGGTCACTTGGATCAAAAGGTCCGCCTTGCGATAGAAGCAGGGCTTTCTCCTCTCACAGCTCTTCGTATGGTTACCTTATCACCAGCGCAATATTTTAGGCTATGGGATCGAGGCGCAATTGCACCAGGCTATAAAGCAGATATGGTATTACTAGATAGTTTGGAAAATTGTCAGCCTATACATGTTTGGAAAAATGGAGAGTTTGTTGTGCGTAACTCCGCCCTGTTGAATGTGCCATTTCCCAGACGTCATTCGTATCCGTTAGCGTCAAGAGCTTTACACATCCCATCTCTTGAAGAAATTCGCGTAAAATCGTCTTTATCCTCTCAAATACGGGTATTGGGACTCAAAGCAGGACAAGTAGTTACAGATCATCGTATAGAGCCCCCTACTGTTCACAAAGGGCAGATTGTAGCTGATGCAAATAGAGATCTGGCGAAGATAGTGGTTGTAGATAAAAATAGTGGGAGCAATCGCTTTTTTGTAGGGTTTGTTATGGGACTTGGTATTAAAGAGGGGGCTATTGCATCTTCTGTCGCGCATGACGCTCATAACTATATTGCTGCTGGTATGGATGATATATCCATACGCTATGCCCTTAACGAGTTATCCTATCTGGGGGGAGGGTTGCTAGCCGTTCGTGGACAAAAGACGATAGCAGATCTCCCTCTTCCAGTAGGAGGTCTGATGAGCGATGGTTCTGCCAGAGATGTTATTAATGGTTTGAATGAAGTGGAGAAAGGGGCTCTTTCTCTTGGAACAAAGCTGCCCCATCCTTTTATGGCCATGAGTTTTTTATCGCTTAGTGTCATTCCTGAATTAAAAATTACTGACCAGGGATATGTGGATCTTAATAGAGGAGGGGCAATGTCACTTTTTGCGGAGGATAAGTAGAAGAAGCAAACCTGGGATGAGGGGAGCCCAGGCAATCCATTTTGCTACGTAGATGAATAAATAAAAAGAAGTGGTAGCAAGCCCCGCAAAAAAGAGGAAAAGGGCTATGGAAATAAGCATTTTCCCTTTACCTTTAGATCGATAACCTATAGTTGCGAGAATAAGTGATAGAATAAAAAAAGCAACATTGCAAATAAGCAATGTTTTTGCAGGCATTAAAAAAGAGTTGAAAGCTCTAAACATAATTGTCCCCCCGGGTAAGAGCAGAATTCTCTTTTAGTATATAGCTAACTTTGTGTATTGACATTCAAGAAAGATAATGTTTTTCTTATAAAAAAAGAGAAACTTTTGAAACCAGTTCTTGACATGACAGAAACCTCTGCTAGTATATTTACCGGCGTTCATACTGGGGTGTAGCCAAGACGGCAAGGCGGCGGACTTTGGATCCGTGATCGCTGGTTCGAATCCAGCCGCCCCAGCCATTTTTCATAGCTTACTGATAGAACTCTGTTGGGTTCTTTTTTTGTAAATAGCCGTAAATTTATACAATACATAGCCCATAATACAATCAGTGGGAGGTAAAATGAGTGGCTAAACTTAACGCCATTATTTTGGCAGCCGGACAAGGCACTAGAATGAAATCGGCTTATCCCAAAGTATTACATAAAATTCTCGGTCAGTCGATGTTGAGATATGTAGTAGAATCGGCTCAGCAGGCAGGCGCTGGGTCAATAATTGCGGTGGTAGGTTTTGGGGGGGAACAGGTAATCCAGTCGTTGGGGCCGGATTTTCAATATGTTTGGCAGCGGGAACAGTTAGGCACCGGTCATGCGGTGTTAATGGCCGAACCGGTCTTATCCGAGATGGAAGGAGATTTGTTGGTTTTATACGGAGATACACCCTTATTAGAGCCCGAGACCATTAAGGAACTGGTAGAGGTTAAGCGTCATCAAAGAGCGGTGGCGGCAATTTTGACTACTCAATTAACCGACCCTTCGGGTTATGGACGGATCATCCGCAATTCTCAGGGAGGTATTTCCGGGATCATCGAGGATAAGGATGCTTCCTCGGAACAGAAAGCGATTAAAGAAGTTAATACCGGCGTCTATTGTTTTGAAATTCGGTCACTTTTAAAAGCGTTAAAATTACTTTCGCCCCGTAATGCCCAAGGTGAGTATTACCTTACCGATGTATTCAAAATTTTGGTCGATCAAAATCTCCCAGTCGCCGGGGTTCTAACCCATCAAGCCGAGCAGGTAATGGGGCCGAATGATCGGGTTCAATTGAGTACAACCGAAAATTTTCTAAAGATGAAGATCAATGAAGGATTGATGAAGCAGGGCGTAACCATTAATGACCCCCATTTTACCTATATCGGACCTCAAGTTAAAGTCGGGCGGGATTCAATTATTCTACCGGGAACTTTCTTACTTGGAAATACCGTTGTCGGGGATAATTGCATCATAGGGCCACATACCAGAATTATTGATTCAGTGATTGAAAATGATACTGAAATTGGGTTTAGCCAAATCATGGGGGCGCGGATCGGACCTGAAAATAAGGTGGGGCCATTTACCAATCTTCGCCCGGGAACGGTAAGCGGTTCTCAGGTGAAGCTGGGTGATTTTGTAGAGATCAAAAATTCACAAATCGGAACCGGAAGCAAAGTTCCCCATTTAACTTATTTAGGCGACACCGAGGTGGGCAAAAATGTCAATATTGGGGCCGGAACGATTACCTGTAATTACGACGGGGTCAAGAAGCACCAAACACATATTAAGGATGGCGCTTTTATCGGTAGCAACGCCAACTTAGTAGCCCCGGTCACCATCGGCGCCGGTGCTACCGTCGGCGCCGGTTCAACCATTACTAAGGAAGTGCCCGATAAAACCCTGGGGATCTCCCGTAGTCGTCAAGAAAATATTAGCAAATGGGAACGTCCTGGGAAATAAAGGCAATGATGTTTACAAGAAGCATTGAGAAATGTTATAATGTGATGCGCAGACTACGCTAATCACACTGATTACTCTGATTAAGCAGAGTAAAAGATTAAGCTGATTGCAAACTATATTAATAGTCTAGATATTAATGGACGTTTAAAAACTTTGTTTGTCAAGTGAGTAATCTAAAAAAAGATAACAAGGCAAGAGCAGTTTATCAAGGTTAACATTAACAGCCTATATTAGGAGGAGTAATTATGGAAATGACAGTTGCGGTAAGAGAGAATTTGGGTACCGGAGACGCCAAAAGGGCCCGAAAAAGTGGAGAGATACCTGGTATAATCTATGGAAAAGGGAAACAAACTGAACATCTTATCATTGACGCCAGGGATTTTAGTCGTTTAGTTTCGAGAGAAGGTACAGGAAAATTAATTGAATTAAAGATTCAAAAGGGGAAAACTGCTGAGAAAAGTAATGTTTTGATAAAAGATATCCAACGTCATCCGGTACAAGGCTCCATTATTCATGTGGACTTTTTCAGAGTGGACATGGACCAACCGGTTACAGTCAAAGTACCTTTGTTTGTGGCGAATGACGCGAAAAAGACTACGGATGGCGGAAACATTGAACTGCTAATGCATGAATTGGAAGTAAGCTGCTTACCCAGTAATATTCCGGGCCGAGTCGAAATCCAAGTCGCTGAGCTAACCACCGGTGGAAAGATACATGTAAAAGATCTGAAATTAGGCCAAGGTATAAAGGCGGTTACTCCAATGGATGAGACCGTGGTTCAGGCGGTAGCGCCGACAGTTGCGGTTGAAACTGAAACTACGGAAGAACCCGCTGCAACTGAACCGGAAGTCGTTAAAGAGAAAAAAGAAGAAGCCTAATTGCGACACGGAGGATGGTTCGCTTGTTTTGTCTGATCGGATTGGGTAATCCTGGTCGTAAATACTTACAAACCCGGCATAATGCCGGGTTTTTAGTGGTTGACCGCATTGCTGAAGAGGTTAATATTAAATTGGACCAAAAGGGGTTTCAAGCAGTCTATGGCAAAGGTCAACTCAACGGAGAACAAGTTCTCCTAGTTAAACCTCAAACCTTTATGAATCTGAGTGGGGATGCTGTCGGGCCACTGATTAGATATTATCGAATCCCTTTGGAGCGGGTGTTAATCATCTACGATGATTTGGACTTACAGTTGGGCGCGATTCGGATCAGACTTTCCGGAAGCGCGGGCGGCCATAACGGCTTGTCGTCTGTCTTGAAAGCGATCGGAGATCAAGCCGTTCCTAGATTACGGGTGGGGATTGGACGGCCTGCAGAAGAGAAAGTGGTTAATTATGTATTGACTACTTTTACCGGGAGCGACCTGGATGAATTTAAAGCTAGTATTATTAGAGCGGCCCAAGCGGGAATTGTTTTTGTCACCGAAGGAGCCCAAACGGCGATGAACCGTTTCAATCGCAACCCGACAATTAATGATCAAAACTAGGATAATCATCGATAGCATTGAATATTTATCGTGGAGCGGGCAATCATATTTTTGAATGAGACTAGTGGTTGCCCTTAGTCTAGCTTTAAGTTTGGCTTGGCTTTGGGATCGTTTTTTACGATTTTCAAAATGGGACCAGAAACTACGGGTTGGACTCGGAAACCCTCTTGGCGAAGAAGTTATTAAATATTCTTTAGCAGTGGTTTTCCAGCTTCAACCGTGGCTGGTTTATTTATTGTTCGGCTTAGGCGAAGGAGTACTGGAATCCTTTTTATTAAAACGGAAGGTTACTCTGAAGTTAATCTTGGCCGGAGGGATGATTCATTTTGGCTTTGGAATGTTTTTTTTATTCCCAATTCACCAAGGCTTTAGTTGGGGTTGCGCCATTATAACCCATTTGTTATGGAATAACCTTTTGATTCAAGATTAATTATTGGTTAAATGTAAATTATTACAGCTCTACGAATAATATATAATGTTGAAACCCCAGGCCATAAAAGCCATTAATCCCATTTGGCGGGAGGATTTATGAGATACTTAGCATCATATATTTCGCAATATTCCGATTTTAAACAGGTAAAAGAATATTTTAACCGTAATAGCCAAGATCTGCTCACCGGAACCAGCGGTACTCAAAAAGCATTGGCTATTGCCGGTTTGGTATGGGATAGACCTCAGCAAAGCTTGATTATTAGTTATAGCAATAATCAAGCTAATCGACTTGCCCTTGATCTGGAAAATATGCTTGGTTCGGATTATGTCGCATACTTTCCCAGCAATCAATTGCTCCCTCATGAAGAAGCCTTCGAACCGGAAGTTACCGCCCAACGGGTTGAAGTATTAGGTCGAATTTTGCAACAAGAACGCTTAGTTGTTGTTACGGCTTGGGAAGCTTTGCAACGCCGGTTGATTCCACCCGCTAATTTTTTAGAGTTCATCATTACCCTTCGCTTAGGAATGGAAATGCCAATGACGGTACTTTTAAACCGTCTGACCGTTATGGGTTACGAACGGGTCGATCTGATTCAGGCAGTTGGACAATTTAGCCGGCGGGGTGATATTTTAGACGTTTTCCCACTTAACCAAAGCCAGCCGGTGCGCTTAGAATTTTTCGGCGATGAAGTTGACTCGGTTCGAATTTTTGATGCTGATACCCAACTATCATCTGGAAATGTGGAATCGGTCTCAATTTTACCGGTAAGAGAAGGATTATGGAGTTTGGAACGGTTTAAAGATTGCGTTCCTTTAATAAAACAAGCCCTTGCCGAACAAGTAACTCGTTTGGAAAATGTGGGACGGATCGTGGAAGCGGAAGCTTTAGCCAACAAGATTAACGAAGCTTTGGAGCGATTGGCGGGGGGACACCAATTACCCGGGGCCGATCAATTTTTACCTTGGATTGAACCGGGCTTGGTAAGCCTTTTGGAATATATGGACGGCGCCCGGATCGTTCTCGATGAACCGGTAAGGGGTAGGGATTCTTTTCGGTTAATTTCCGAAGAAACAGCCGGCCTTTTTGAGAACCTTTTGGAAAAAGGGGTAGTCCTTCCCAAAGAACAAGAAATGTTTCTTTCATTGGAAGAATTGGAGGGTCGGATCTGGTCGAAGCATCCTTGGTCTTTTTCGTTATTGACCAAGACGCCGAAAGGGATGGCCCCAACCCATACTTTGACGCTACCTTTCAAAACTCCGCCTTTGTTTCATAGCAAAATTGAAAAGCTGGTAGACGAGATAAATGCGCGGTTACGAGGGGGTTGGACGATAGTCTTAGCCATAGCTTTAAAGGATAAAGCTCGCCGTCTTAGGGAAGTATTGCGGGAACACGGGATTGCTTCTTCATTAGTGACTGAGGGATCCAACACTCCTCCCGGACCTCGTACTGTCCGGGTTGAAGTTACCGATCTGGAGACCGGTTTGGAGTGGTTACCCGGTAAGTTACTATTGTTGACTGAAAGTGAAATCTATGGCCGACAAAAGAAAAGATATCAAGGGCGGTTCGCCGAGGGAGGCGTCAAGCTTAGCTCTTTTACAGATCTGAAGGTTGGCGATTACGTAGTCCATATCAACCATGGTATTGGACAATACATGGGAATTGAAACATTAGAGATTGCCGGTGGGCATCGGGATTATTTGCGAATTCAATATGCCGGTGAAGACCGATTGTTTGTTCCAACCGATCAGATTAATATGCTTCAGAAATATATTGGAGTGGAAGAGGTCCCGCCAAAATTAAATAAGTTAGGCGGGACGGATTGGCAAAAGGTAAAAACCCGGGTTAAGGAGTCCATTCGCGATCTGGCTGAGGAATTGTTGAATCTTTATGCTCAGCGGGAAATAGCGCCGGGCAATGAGTATTCACCGGATACCGTTTGGCAACATGAATTTGAAGAGAGCTTCTTCTTCGAGGAAACACCCGATCAATTACGGGCTATTGCGGAGATTAAAGCCGATATGGAGCGACCTAAGCCAATGGACCGTTTGCTATGCGGTGATGTAGGTTATGGCAAAACGGAAGTGGCGATGAGGGCGGCTTTCAAAGCGATTATGGATGGGAAGCAAGTAGGGGTGTTAGTCCCGACAACGATCCTGGCCCAACAGCACTTTTTGACATTTAGAGAACGGTTTGCCGGCTTTCCGGTAAATATCAAGGTATTAAGCAGGTTTCAGACTGCCAAAGAACAGGGCCGTGTTATTGCAGGAGTTCTTAGCGGCGAAGTAGATTTGTTAATCGGAACGCATCGTTTATTATCAACAGATGTCCATTTTAAGGATTTAGGGTTATTAATCGTCGATGAAGAACAACGTTTCGGTGTTGTCCATAAGGAAAAAATTAAAGAGTTGCGCAAGAATGTTGATGTATTGACTTTAACAGCGACTCCGATTCCGCGAACTTTGCATATGTCATTGGTAGGGATCAGGGACATCAGTTTAATCGAGACTCCGCCTCAGGATCGTTATCCCATCCGTACCCACGTGATGGAATATAATGAGGAAGTTATCAGGGGAGCAATCCAACGGGAATTGGACCGTCAAGGGCAAGTATACTTTGTATATAACCGGGTTGAATCCATTGAAAGAATGGCCGGGTATATACAAAACCTGCTTCCAAAGGCGAGAATCGCCATCGCCCACGGGCAGATGGATGAGGACCAATTGGAAAGGGTGATGTTGGACTTCTACGATAATGAGGGTGATATTCTGGTCTGCACCACCATCATCGAGACCGGTTTGGATATTAGTAATGTTAATACTTTAATCGTTTATGACGCCGACCGGTTCGGATTATCCCAATTATATCAACTCCGGGGCAGGGTAGGACGGAGCAATAGGATCGCCCATGCTTATTTTTGCTATCGTAAGGACAAAACTTTATCGGAAAATGCGGAGAAAAGACTGGCTGCGATTCGCGAATTTACCGAGTTGGGGTCGGGCTTTAAAATAGCCATGCGTGACTTAGAGATTAGGGGCGCCGGTAATTTGTTAGGCCCCGAACAACATGGGCAGATTGCGGCTATTGGGTTTGAGCTGTATTGTAGGCTCTTAGATGATACGATCCGGGAGCGGAAAGGCGAAATCCGCCCCGAGCTACCGGAACCGATAGTGGAGATACCCGTAGATGCCTATATTCCGGGTAAGTATGTCATCGACGAAAAACAAAAGGTGGATATTTATAAAAAGATAGCCGGCGCTGGAACAGTTCAGGCGGTCAACGACGTTACGGACGAGATTATCGATCGTTTCGGTACGCCGCCCGCGCCGGTGGTCAACTTGTTAAATATTGCTAAAGTAAAAGCTTTAGCCCGGGAGTTGGGTTTTGCTTCAATAGCGAAGGAACGGGCTGAGATCATCGGTAAGCTGCATGTGGGATTAGGGGTTGATTATGAAAAAATATTAATTATCCTCCAAAAATACCGAAACCAGTTTCGTTATCAACCGGGTAGGCCTCCGGTGTTCCGATGGAAAATGAACCTCGCCTTGGAAGAAATATTGAAAATTATTTTGAACTGTCTAAAATTTCTTAGTCAAGCGGAATAAAAGCCTATAACGGTAAAAGTGAATTGGGGATCAGGGGCCGAAGTAAAGAGTATGGTTTGTCAAAAAACGGGTAAGCTAACTTCGACCTGTTGATAGAGTATGGTTAAGTAGTTTGAAGATAGTGAACAAGGCTAAATATGCTTGCCATTTCTTCAAAGTAAAAGTATGTATTTAGCTCTAATGAATAAAAGTAAAAGTTTAACTATATACTATCAATAAATAGTCCAATCCAAAGAGTTTTTTCGGGTAGACGGGTGGCAGGTCCTCTGACACCAAATTCAAAAAACAGATTTAGAAAAGGGGGGAATGGGGGATGAAGGCGACCGGAATAGTGCGGCGAATCGATGATTTAGGCCGAGTGGTCATCCCCAAGGAAATCCGGCGAACTTTACGGATTCGAGAGGGCGACCCGTTGGAAATTTTTGTTGACCGGGAAGGGGAGGTAATCCTCAAAAAGTACTCTCCCATCGGTGAACTAGGAGATTTTGCAAAGGAATACGCTGATTCTCTCTATGAGTCAACCGGACATATTGCTTGTATAGCGGACCGGGATATGGTAATCGCCGTAGCAGGGGCTGCCAAGAAGGAGTTTTTGGACAAACCGATCTCCAGGGCGGTTGAAAAGGCAATCGAAGAGCGGAAAGTAGTCTTAATGCCGAAGCCGGGCGAACATAAATATTGCGACGCCTGTCCTGTGAAAGAAGATGAAGGTAAATGCAAATTTACCGCGCAGGTTATTGCTCCGATCATTGCCGAAGGGGATCCGATCGGCGCAGTAATCCTCTCCAGTAAAGAGCCAAATGTAGTAATGGGCGATTTGGAAGTTAAAATCTCCGAAACCGCCGCTGGTTTTCTCGCCAAACAGATGGAGCAATGATTGATAAGAAATTAGTTTTAAAAGTGGGGCCTAGCGCCCCACTTTTTTTTGGAGATGAAAAGGTCCGCCGGATTAATCGGTCGTCCCTTGACTAGCTTGGGTAGGGTTATTGTTGAACATCCCTAATAGTGATGTAAATAAACTCGGATCAATTCCATTTTGGTTCATTTTGCCGGCTAAGCCAAGTAAGGTCGGAAGTAAATCCTGAAGTAATTTATTGGTGTCGGAAATACCGAGTAGATTTTGGGCCCCGCCGAGGTCGGGTATTGGAAAGGAGCTGTGATTGAAATTTACAAAAAAGGAAACTAATTTTTGGCCATTAGGGCTTAAAAATGGAGCAGCCATAGTTAATAAGGTTATATCATTTTTAGATAAAAAAGGATTGGGTTCCTGAGATTCGTCCGGTGGAGAGATCCCTAGTTTCGGTTCGGTTTTCGGTTCCTCGGAGCGCCGATGGCTCATTCGATATCACCTCTTTCGATACTGACGCTTAATTAAGCTTACAGTCTTATAAATAATCTTTACTGGGAAACTAAAGATTTAAACGTAAAACTCGCCTTTTTCAGTTGAGATTTAATCTTGGGGTTATCTAGAATAAAATATGTCAATTCCAATGATGATGGAACTATTATTTTGGCTCAAGAAAACGATGGTAAACTTTTCTCTACATTAACAGGAGAGTAACTAAGGAATGCAGAATAATATGTTTGGTTGTGACATAAAGTCATAAATATGGTGTTCCTGGTAAAAATAAGTTCGATAGCGCCGATGGTTATCGGCATGATCACTGTTTATTATTGAGATTCTTCAAGGAGGAGATTTAATGTCGGAGATCAAATTTGGGACAGACGGTTGGCGCGATTTAATGTACAACCGTTTCAATTTGCCGAATGTGCGCCGAGTTGTCCAGGCTATTGCTCGTTATACAAAGGATAACCATGGTGAGAACCGGGGGATTGTAGTTGGGTATGACGCCAGGTTCTTTTCGGATTTTTTTGCGCAAGAAGCGGCCGCAGTCCTTACTGCCCATGGTATTAAAGTCTACTTCGGCGAAAGGGATTTTCCAACTCCGGTAATTGCCTTTGCCGTAACCCACTACCGGGCGTTTGGAGCGATCATGTTTACCGCCAGTCATAATCCACCGGAATATAACGGTATTAAGTTTATTCCGGAATATGCCGGACCGGCGTCCCCCGAAATTACTAAAGCAATTGAGGTTAACCTGAGCAATCAACCGGGAGGGGAAACTGTTTTACACCAGCCGAATCCGGAACTGATAACCAGGTTTGATCCGACTGAGGCTTATCTATCGCAATTACGGAAGTTGATCGATGTTGATGCCGTTAGAAAGGCCGGCTTGAATCTGGTAATTGACCCAATGTACGCTACCGGTCGCGGTTTTCTCCCCGATTTATTTAATGAATGCCCGGTGATTGAGATTCACAACCGGCGCGATCCCTTGTTCGGAGGTTCCATGCCTGATCCTCAAGGCAAGTTCTTAGGAGAACTCATATCTTTGGTCGAAGCTAAGGAGAATTCCATCGGTTTAGCTATGGATGGCGATGCTGATCGTTTTGGAATTGTGGATAGTGATGGTTCTTATTTAAACGCCAATCAGGTAATTTCCTTATTATTGTGGCATTTGATCACTAACCGTGGTCTAAAAGGAATTGCGGCCCGGTCTGTGGCAACCACCCATATGCTCGATAGGTTGGGCGAATTGTATGGAATGGAAGTGGTGGAGACACCGGTTGGTTTCAAGTACATCGGGGAGATGATGCGGACTAGACAGGTGATCATCGGTGGTGAGGAGAGCGGAGGTTTGAGTATTCAAGGCCATCTTCCTGAAAAGGACGGGATTTTAGCCTGCGCTTTGATGGCGGAATTACGGGCGATTACGGGGAAACCATTACAGGAAACACTTGCGGAGTTATCGGCAAAGGTCGGCCAATTCTTCACCCGGAGATTGGATATTCATCTCTCGGGAGCGGCGAAAGCGGCTATTTTAGAAAAGTGCCGCGCCACATCTTTGGAGCGAATCGGGGTCTTTAACATCAGCGAGACCCGCAAAATCGACGGCTTTAAATATATTTTAGAAAATGGCAGTTGGTTCTTGATTAGGCCTTCCGGCACTGAGCCGTTAATCCGGATCTATTTTGAGACCAACAGCGCTGAAACCCTCGAGGACTTGGTAGCTAACGTTCAAAAATTGCTGGACCAGTGGGGAAGAACCGCTTGACCCAGATAGAGTTAGCAGCCGAAGCGGTTTACCGGGAATTAAGTCAACGTTATCGGTTGCAAAGGGTACCGGTGGAGTTCGGAGCCTATTCACTGGAACTAATTAAAGTGGCCGATCTGGATGAGCTCTTGGAAGGAGTAACCGATGCCGATCAAATTCCGTTTTGGGCGGAACTTTGGCCGGCGTCGCTCGGTTTGACCCGGTATCTTTTTAATAACCGGGACCTATTGCAAGGCCGTTCCGGGCTAGAATTAGGCGCGGGTATCGGTTTGGCCGGTATCGCCGCTAGGCTAGCCGGGGCTGAGCTTATTCAAACCGATTATCTGGAAGATGCTTTAAGGTTTATCAGAGTGAACTCGTTACGAAACGGGTTATCTGAACCCGGGCTTTTGTTGGCGGATTGGCGACGTTTTCCCCAAATCGGCAAATTTGATTTAATACTTGGGGCCGATATTCTTTACGAAAAAACGTTGCATCAGGATTTAGGTAAAATATTGGCTGATACGATTAAACCGGATGGTCTAGTTTTACTGGCCGACCCCGGCAGGAATTACGCCCTAGAGTTCGTTTTAGGGTTGATGGATCGGGGTTGGCGGGTAAAGCAGTCACGGGTTCCGGTAATATATGAAAAGAATACGCATCAAATCGATATTTACCAATTGCGGCCCGGGGGAACCGTTGATCAATAAATACGTTAGAATCTACATATAGATAACTGATGGAGAATGCGAAAGTTTAGGCGCGAGGGACGAGTATAGGAGTAGAACTATAGTTTGATAAGTTAAATGGAGGCAATAGTGATGAATCAGTTCCGCTTCGATATGCATGACCGCCAATTTCCGATTGTAATAACTGCGATCATCGCCGGCATTGTCGGGGCTTTAATGGTGGTGGTAGCGGTCAAGTTTACCGGGTTTGGGCCGACTTTGGTCGGAGAAACATACACTCAACCGGTCACTCAGCCGGAGCAAACACCGGTCACGATCGAACCGCAATCCCCGCCAGCAGTTAATTCTCTCTCGTTAAACGAGTATGAAAAAGCAACGATCAACGTAGTCAAGCGGGTCAGTCCTTCGGTAGCGATGATCACCACTAGTACGGTAGTGGAAGATTTCGATTTTTTTACCGGCCCGGAACTCCGTAATATTCAAGGTTTAGGGACCGGTTTGGTCTACCGGAGCGACGGTTACTTATTGACAAATAACCATGTAATCAGCGGTTTAAAAGGGGCGGCGGCTGATCAAGTTTTAGTTGTGCTCGGGGACGGAAAATCATACCCGGCTAAGGTGGTAGGGGCCGACCCCCAGACCGATCTGGCGGTTTTAAAGATTGACCATAAAAACCTCCCCGTTCCCAAGTGGGCCAACTCCGATAAAATCCAAGAGGGGCAAATCGCCATCGCCATCGGTAACCCGTTGGACGAACAATTTCGGAATACGGTCACCGTGGGAGTAGTTAGCGCTAAAGGCCGGGAGGTAGTGATTAATTCCGACACCATCCTTCGTAATATGCTCCAGACCGACGCTTCCATTAATCCGGGAAATTCCGGCGGCCCACTCTTGGACAGCAGCGGGCGAATAATCGGCATCAATACGGCGATTGCCGCCAAATCTCAGGGGATCGGTTTTGCTATTCCCGCCAATACCGCTAAAACTGTGGCGGACCAATTAATCTCTAAAGGATATGTCAGCCGCCCCGGATTGGGAATCGGTTATTTTATCCTGACGCCGGAAAATGTAAGGGCTTTGGAATACCGACTGCAAAGAAAGTTACCAACAGATCAGGGAATTTTAATCGTCAGAGTTATTAAAAACGCGCCGGCCCATTTGGGGGGGTTAACTCCCGGGGATATTATCATTAAGATCAATGGCGAGACTATTGGAACAGGCGATTTCCGCGAAGTGATCGGTAAATATAAGATCGGGACCAAGCTCAAGTTGGATTTTTACCGTGGCTCTGAGCTCAAGCAGGTTACGGTGACAATTGGAGAAATGAAACCATAAAAAGAGGCGCAAGCCTCTTTTTTTTGGCCGCCGGGAGACGCCAGCCGTTCAGCCGCAACTCTGAGCTTATCCCTTTTCTAATGGTGGGGAACGATTTTTTGATGGTCGGCAACGATTTTCGGGTGGTCGGCAACGATTATTGTGTGGTGGGGAATGATTTTCGGGTGG
>ENA-UOOK01004773-UOOK01004773.1-fermentation-metagenome-genome-assembly--contig:-NODE-4773-length-14208-cov-4.216703_pt1 | contig 14208 bp, 17 predicted proteins | sample MGYA00245777_ERZ724023 | MGnify/ENA primary metagenome ERZ724023 (study PRJEB28704, sample SAMN03018312) | fermentation metagenome | biome: anthropogenic terrestrial biome; feature: soil; material... | reverse complement strand
TTAGTATAATCTATTTAAACCATATACAACAGTCATATATAGTTTAAATCTATTTTTGTATATATATTTACTATGCATCTATTCATGTATGTAATATTTCAAATAATCTTTAAATGTGTTTAAAAAATTCGTAATATCATATTTTGTCAATGTCCCAATATTGGCAATTCTAAAGGTTCCGCTGTTAGAAATTTTTCCTGGATAAATAGTATACCCATGCAATTTGAGATAATCGTGCATTTCATCAAAATCATATTTTGGATGATTGATGTTTTTAAAACTTGTTATGATAATTGAGGAATCTTTATCGTCAATATACTGTTGTAAACCTAATTCTTTCATTTCTCTTCTAAGCAACATACAATTTTCTTTATAACGTTCATACCGCATTTTAACAGTTTCGGATAGTGTTTCGTCTATTGCTTGTTTAAGTGCATATATTGTTTGCACTGGTGGAGTAAATCTTAATTGATAATCACTCTTGTAAAAATAATCCCACTGGTCATATATATCAAAATAATAAGTTCTTGCGCAATCTTTTAATTTTTTCAATTCATCAATTTTGCAAACAACAAATCCAATACCTGCCATTCCTTGCAGATTTTTATTTGAACTTGCAATTAAAAAGTCAATGTTTTGTTTCTCCATATCAATTTCATATGCTGCAAATGAACTCATTGCATCCACTATTAATTTTGAATTTGATTCTTTGCAAAAGGAACCTATTTTTTCAATATCATTTAAAGCTCCAGATGTTGTTTCGGAATGAATTACATAAACATAATCATAATTTTTTAATGTCAATTCGGTTTTAATTGCATCGTAATCAAGAACTGTGCAAAACTCCATTCCTGTTACATCTAAACGATATTTATTTGCAATTTTTAATGCACGTTCTCCATACGCGCCATTGATAAGTACAAGTAATTTTGATTGTGATGGTAATGAAGATATAACAGATTCACATGCACCTGTTCCAGATGAACCAAATAAAACTGTATCATACTTCAAAGAATTTCTACCGTTTAATGCAATGTATGTTAAGTTATCTTTTATGTAATGCATGATATGTCCAAATTCCTTTTCACGTGGGCAAATATCATCAACAACTTGTGCCAGCTTAACACTTTCAGTTGTATTGGCTGGACCTGGGTTTAAAAGTTTCTGTTTCATTAAAAATGTATTTTTGGGTAAATCTTATTTACTGCTCTGTAATAATGTTGCATGTTATCAATTTCGCACCACGGCAAATCGGTTTTCTTTAATGCAAAATAGATATTTGATTTTACATATAAATGTTCATATTCTGCTTTTTTCAAAAACTTTCCTCTGTTAAAATTTTTAAGTAATTTTGTACCTTCAGTATTAAGATGAGTTATTCCTATAAGTTCTTGATGATGATTTTTCAATTCGTGCGAATTTTTTGAAAGATTTGACATATATCCTTTATTTTCCTCAATAAACACAGCATCATCAACATCTGTAACAGGTGATGAAATTATCATATTTGCATCTTGTGTAATTAAGTCTAAAATATCTTTATCATAAATCAAATCACTTTCCAAAACTGTACAAGGTCCGTCAATTTTTTGAAGACCTAACCGTAAAGAACAACCACTTCCAGAATAATTATAATCGTCATTAAAAATTGTTTCAACTTCAGTATACTTTTCAGCAAAACGCTCATAATAAAATTTTTGATGCCCTGTAACTATGACGATTCTTTCATATCCTTTTTCTAAAAGATTTTCAACAGACATTTGAATAATTGGTTTTCCAAATATTTCAAGAAACCCTTTTGGCATTGAATGTGTAAGTATACCAAATCTGCTACCAAGTCCTGCGGCTAAGATTAATGCTGTTTTCATATTATTTTCTTTTTATTAAGAACACATTATAACGAAAATCTGCGTTTCCGTAATTCATTATTTTCTGGTCGTGAATTGTAATATCACAATCATATTTCAAAGATAAGTAGTTCCACCAAGATTTTTGATAAAACCTGTGTTCAAGACCGTTGTATTTTTTATCATATTCTTCAGACGATAACATACCTCTCCGTTTCTTTTCAGCATATTGCTTTTTATCTGCATCGTTAACATCAAGAATTGCAATTGACTTGTTTGCGGTCTTCAACATTTTTTCAATAACGTTTATTGCATATTGATATGAATCAAAATATTGGAAAACGCTATTGGAAATTGCGTAATCATATATGTGTTTTGGATTTACATCAATAACAGATTCTGCATAAAATTCTCCTTTCATGTGTTCTTTTGCGTTATCTATTAAAATCTTAGAATAATCACACCCACCTACTCGCAACCCATTCTGATAATACTTCCATAAAAGTGCACCGGCGCCACAGCCAAATTCAAATATCGATTCTCCGTAATCAACACCAAGCATACGTGTTATATACTCCCAATAGTTTTCCCATTCACATACGTCAATTTTTCCTGCTCCAGAATCGAAACCATTCAATGCTATAAGCTTCTCAAGTACATTATCTGATGATACTGCTTTTCGTTTGTTCCAAATTGTTTTCCAATTGTTCATATTAATGTTTGATAAAATTCATAAGTCGTTCTTTTACTAATCTTGGCGAAACCTCAGGTCGACCCAACGGATCTTTCGACCCTGTAAGAATTGGCACCACCAACATTTTTAATTTCGGATTAGCATGCCACATTTCTAACGCATTTTCTAAAGTATCATTATTGGATATCATTTCTGTTGTGTATCCCATTGCCGCCGCAATCGTCACCCACGGTACAAGATTTGATAATGTTGCTTGTCCTCCTGTTGAATCGTGCACATTATTATCAAGAAGTATATGAAGCAAATTATGTGGTTGGTATTGTGATACCATTGGAATCGCGCTCATTCTCATAATTGCTGCACCATCGCCATCAATTACTACAACTTTCTTTTTTGTGTTCAGCGCAATACCAAGGCCTATTGATGCAACACACCCCATAGAACCCACCATATAAAAATTATTAGGCTTGTCTGTGATATCGCATAATTCTCTGCCGGTCATCCCAGTCGTTGCTAAAAATATTGTGTCAGTATCATACCATTGAATTGTCTTTAGTACATCATATCTTTTCATTGTTGGTGGGCTTGGTTCAACCGGCGGATTTTCTATAGTACCATAATATGTATTGATAGGTTTACGATTTAAGTCAACTTTTGAGAACGTATCCTTTTCAACAAAAATGAAAAACGGCAGTCTTGTTTTATCCATCATTTCTTGAGCAAACTTGATTTGCGCAGTTGCCTTTTTGAAATCTTTAGATAGGACTACATAATCCATTTTCATTAACTTTACAAGGTCTGCTGATATATTTTCCATCAATTCATGCTGCGGTGTTGTTTGTGATCCTTGCCGCATACTAACAAAAATAAGTATAGGAATTTCAAAGATATAATTTAACGATGTGAGAGGAGATATTGCATTTCCCAATCCTGAATTTTGCATCAGCACAACAGGTCTGCGGCCTGCAAGATATGCGCCAGATGCTAATGCAACTGCATCACCTTCATTTGGTGCGTTATAATAATCACATTCATTGTTTGCATAATTTATGAGGTTTTTCATCCATGAACATGGCACACCAGTATAAAAATCATACCCCTCATTTTTCATATATTCACCAAATTGTATTGTATCTAACATAATATAATTATTTTGTTCCTGGGATTAATTCTAAAATTTCTTTGATTGACATACATAAATCTCTATCAACATTTTCAGATTTTCCATCTCGTAAAATTCCTTCAGCCGTTGATAACATTGCAGGATATGCTGACCTTAACATGTGATTTGCATATATTATAATATTAGCACCTGCTTTCTCAAATTCATCTGCCGTGAATGTATTATAACTTGATGGTACTACAACAACTGGAGTTGTTTGGTTTTCTTCTCTAAATTTTTTCAAAAATTCAAAAATCTCTTTACCATCCTTTTTGCGAGAATGAATCATTATTCCATCCGCACCTGCTTCGACATATGCAAAAGATCTTGTTAATGCATCATCAATTCCTTTGTCGAGAATTAAACTTTCAACACGGGCAATAATCATGAACCCGTCAGTTATTTGAGCAGCCTTTCCCATTTTAATTTTGTAACAAAAATTTTCAATTGAATCTTGTGTTTGTTCAACCTCAGTGCCAAATAGCGAATTCTTTTTTAAACCGGTCTTGTCCTCAATAATTGCGGCAGATACTCCGGCTGTTTGTAAACTCCTAACAGTAAATTGAAAATGTTCAGGTTTCCCACCAGTATCAGCATCGTATATCATTGGTTTTGTTGTTGCCTCAAAGATTTCACGTATTGTCATTAATCTTGCAGATGTATCAACTGCCTCAATATCTGGTTTACCTTTTGATGTTGAATCTGTTAAAGAACTTGACCACATTCCGTCAAATGATTTTCCATCAACTGATGCATGCTCAACAATTAATCCACACAATGCATTATGAACTTCAAGAATTTTAATAATACCATCTGTTGCAAGCAATCTTCTTAATGAATTGCAACGGACAGATGGTGTTATACCAATCATTGACATTTTATCTTTTATGTGAATACTGTTAATTTCTTTAGAATATGCGGGTTCTATTAATTTTCCATCAATAGAGTCAAGATACTCCACAACTTTTTTTCTATATTTTTGTAAATGATTATCTTGCCAATCATCACCATGAACCACAATTTTTGCTCCGGATTTTTTTAATTCTTCAATGCCTGCGGCTGTTTTTTGTGGTACAACATCATGTACATATGTCAATGCACTTAATGCCGTTTTTCTATTATTGTATGATAAATATGGCAAATCGTTAATTTCCCTGCATGCATTATTTGTGAGTAATCCAACAATTACTTTTCCATGTTTTGCTGCTTCTTTTAAAATTTTCACATGACCCGCATGTAATAAATCAGCAATCATGCTAACATAAACTAATTTTTCTTCCATTCTATTTTTCTTTTAATGAATATGATTTATCTTTGAAATTATAAATGTAATGTTTTGCAAATACTCGGTTTTTATCAATATCTTCTAAGAAATAAACATCTTTCTTTGCTACGTAATTTGACCAACCGAATCGTTTAATTGGTTCTTTCCATGTACCAACATACATATATTGTAAATAGTCATCAATAGGACTTGGTGCATTATAACTTCTATCACCTATTTTAATTTTTGAAAATTTCTCAAGAAATTTTGCAGGTATTTTAAATGGATGATTTCCCCACATAACAAAGTATTGAGTTTTGTACGGATATAAGAACCATAAATCCAATTTAAAATCTCGTCCTGCAACCTTTCTTGTTGTTTTTCCGCCAGGTTTTGTAGGTAATGCACATCCTATACCATGACGAGCTGGTATAGTTACAACATCATTCTCGAAAATATTGAATAAGTCTTTATTGATATTCATGCCGATACCTTCTACAATAAAATTTGATTTCATATCTTCAACAAATTCTGGAGTCAAATCTTCTACACGCATTGTAACATCAAGATCACCATCGTCAGGTAAAAAATCACCATCGCGATGCCATCCTAACAATGTTCCCCAATCAACCCACCATTTAATTTTATGTTTTTTACAAATATCGTCAAACTTATGAAGAACGTCATGACCTAATTGGTTAAATTCCTTTGTCTGTTTATCTGTTAATGGTTTCTTTCCCGATTGCATAGATTCGTTAATAAATTCATCGATCGTCGGTATACGTCTTTCCATAATTATTTTATTTTATATATCAATGAATGATTGCGAAGTTATAGTATAACTTCGCAGACTAAAATGATGTTATAGTACAACTTCCACCAGAACAAGCAACCTCACCAGACAAATCAGTATTATCAAGTTCCTCTTTAATTTTTGTAACATCAACCGATGTCAAGATATTTAAACGCTTAGCATATTCCTCAGCAGTTATTTCTTCAAATGGGGGCTGTACATATGTTCCGCCATCATACGGAAGTACTGATAAGCCGTTATAATATTTTCTATTTTCCCACATCCATTCACCAACCATTTCCCATTCGTTTTCTTTAATATATACTGTTGCTGAAACATTGTTGCAATTTTCACCTTTACGATGTCCACCATAAACCCATTTTGTATTGAATTTTTTTATTCTACTTAAAAATGAATATATAGACTCATCACGAGTAATTGCACCAGCAGGTGCCTTTTGTGGGATTTCAATTATTGCAGTATCATGAGATCTGAAATAATCATCAACAAGCAGTTGTGGATGGTTTGCTAATAAATAATTATACAATGTTTCATTTTTGCCTATTCTAATTCTTCTTATATAATATTTTGCAAACCATGCATGTATACCTGATGAAGTACCAAGAACACATGAAGATGTACCTGACGGTTTTACTGTTGTTGTTCTTGCGGCTTTATTAATACCGATTAACGTTGCAAGTCTTGCATTTTCCGATTTAACATGTTTTGCGGCTTCTAACAAATCAAAGTCTTTAATTTTATCTGATGCAATTCCTGTCATACCTACACCAATCAATGCATCCTTTTCAGTTGTTCGTTGCCATATTGAACGTAAGTAATGGAATTCTGTATAACTTGCTTGTAACGTTCCAATGAATGCGGCAGCTCGGCATCTTGCATTCAATTCATCTTGTGATTCTATATTTGAAACATTAACTTCTGTTAAATTACAAAATTGATACGGTCTTAAACTTATTTCACAACATGGGTTTACTCCATAATCTTTATCGTTTGAAAAGATAAATCCTGGTTCACCTGAACCTGATGCTTTGATTTTTTGAAATAAGTCAATAAAAAATTCCTTAGTTATTTTATGACGTAGTAAAACAGCTGAATTGTTTGCACGTCCTCTTTGTGGATTCATTTCCCACCAATCACCAAATTTACATGTTAGCATTGCATCATCATCTGCAGAAAATAATGATATTAATGCAGCACGACGAATACCGCCTGCAAGAACAGCGTCAGCAATATAACAAACAATATCATGAATTTCCAATGACGTTAATTGGTCACCAGTATTTTTATGGTCCAAGATACCACGGACTTTAATTATACATTCCTTTAATGGTTGTGGCCCGGGCGCTTTTCCACCAGATGTAACCAGCATTGAGCCTTTTGGACGAATATCATCAAAATCAAAAACAATAGTAGACCCACCGAAAAAATACGATTTCATTAAAACTTTAATAGCATCAGACCAACCTTCTATGGAATCACCAATTAAATACCGTCTTTTTCTATTCGGATTCGGTTTATTGATTAATGGCATTTTTTCAATGTGATGACGTTGTACAGAATAGCCTACACCAACACCACCTAACAACAAAAACATTATTTCTGAAAATGCTCTCCAATCTTCAATAGGTAAATATCCACAATTGTATATTCTGTTCGGTGATATTTCAATAGGTTTACCGCTAAATTGCATACTTCGCATTGACGGTAAAACTTTTTTATCATATACATATTGATAAGCATTTTCAATTTCCTTTTTAATTTCTGGAAACTTTTTAATATGCATATTCATATTACGTAATACAAGTTCATCCCATGTTTCTCTTCTTTCTAAATCATTGCGGTACCGAGCATATTTGGTAAATACAGTTAAGTCGCTTAACGTTTTGATGTCTAAATTATCCATACGTGTAATTATTTTTTTATGTTTCTAATGTGATTAAATAAAAAATGGAACACACTTAAATGTGTTCCAAGAATATCAAAGTATACTATTTTTTCATTGAAATAAGTTATTCTATGATTGATTTATTTATATATTTCAATGATTAGCCATTATTGTATATTTTTATGACTTTTTTCAAATTTTTTGTAAATCTTTTTTGATTCTCTTAAGTTCCGCAATTTCTTGATTAACGGCAAACATTTCTCGTTGTGCATTTTTACGTTTAGCATAATAATTTGACAAAACTTTTCTGAATATTGAATCTTTGGAATCATCAAAATATGCACCTGATGCAGAATATGTTATGTTTTCCATATCTGGTTTTTTAGTTTCTTTACCAAGAAACGTTTCAGGAGACATATTCCATTGCCTCATAATAGATGGGTATAGTGAAGCAAAGTCAAATGATGGTACCCAATTGTAAATTCCTTTTGTTGGCGGAAACACAAAAGCACCTTCATATGCAGATTTATTTACATGTCTGTTTTTGATTGTTGGAAATATTTTTTGTTCATCATAAAATTCTCTGGCAATAACAGATTCAGCCATTGCAATTGGAGAAAATGCACGATTTGCTTCAACACCTGTAATATTACCTAATTTCAAATATGTTGTCATTGTTGATAATTTTTCATCAATGAGTTTTACAAGAATTGAGTCAATTGCATTGTAATATACATATTCCGCAAAATCAGATTCATACAAATCTTGTAGTGTTCCATTATACTTAATCTTACCCATTCCTAATGCTGCTGTTGCAACATATTCCAAACTGTTATTTTCTTTAAAAATAACTCTGTCCCATTTTTTGTATAATTCCATGTAATCAACTACAACACGATGAACGGGTAGTTCTTCACGTCCTACAAGTTTTCCATTGCCTGATGCAGCACCAGGGTCAATTGCTAAATTACGACAACGATTTACCATATATGCCCAGTCAAAATTTGTAAAGTTCCATCCTGTAAGCAATGGCATTTTCTGAATCCATTTATTGAAAAATGAATACATCATGTCATATTCAGTCTTATAATAAATATATGTGAATTTTATTGGGTCATACCCATATTTTTTCAAATATTCATTAATCTTGTATTCAATAGTTTTTATTTGAGTTGCAGCTAAGTGTTTTGTACCCAATACTGCTAAAATATCATCGTGTGCAAATGATATTGCCGTAATCTTATGTTTTGCGACAGATGGCTTTGGCCATTCATCATCAATCTCGGTTTCTATATCAACAAAAAATTTCTTTGGTTCATTATAAGAATATATTTTTTCTTTAATATGGTCAGGTTGTTGTTTAAGTAATTCCTCAATTCTCCATTTGTTGAGGAAGAATGCTTTTTTCTTTTGCACTGGTTTGCCATCCCAACTTTTGAATGAACCGTCAGCTCTACCTACTGTGTGAGGTACCCACTCGAAAAATTCTTCTTGTGGAATATCAATAAGTTGATATGCAATATCTCCGTTTTCGTCGAAGTATGATATTTTAAGTTGTTTATCTACTTGTTCGATGTTTACCATATTTTACTTTTTATTTTTTAACTTTTGGAATGAATTCTTCATTCACATGACCGCAACTTGTACATTGTAATACGGGTATTGGAAATACCTGATCTTTGTCGCTTGCTGCCATAATTTTTGAAACCTTTTTTATCATCATTACTTCTGCGAAATATGGGTTATCACATTTTTCACATTTAACGTCTGTTGCTTGCGATAAATCTATTCGCATTTGCGGTTGTCCTTGTTGTCCTTGTTGCATAATATTTAATTTTAGTTATTTTTTATCTGTACTTCCGAATCCTCCAGCACCACGTTCTGTTTCTTCGGTAAATAATGTTTCTTCTGTTAATTCAGCAAGTTCTGAATAATCAACGTGTACTTCAAGCCATTGTGTGATTTTTTCGTTTTCACATATTTCAACAATATAGTTTGATGTATTAACGAGACTGATGTGAAGTTCTCCTTGATAGTCCTCGTCTACGACGCAATTATGATTTACACAAGTATGCGCAACGTAATTATGCAAATCCTTTACATTCGTGTTAAATACTTGATGAACTCCAGTATTTTCCATTCTTAATAGTTTCATTTTCAATTAAATTTTTTATGTTAGTAAAAATATTATTTTTATTATTTATATAGTCATACTCCCATATAACTATGAGATTAAATTTTGTTAAAATGTTTTCATTGCGTAGAGAATCTTTTTGATGTTTTTCTTTATATGTCACACCCCATGGTGTTTTGTCGGATTCGTTATAAAAACGCGGGTCAAGGTGTGCAGCAGTACCGTTAAATTCAATTATGAAATTGTTTATTCTCCCATCTGGCGCAATTATTTTATTATTTATCGTCATGAATTTGTTTCTTATTATTTCTACATTTAAAATGTGTTGAAGACTATCCATACATTCAGTTTCAATCTTAGAACCATAACTTCCTGTTTTATTCAAATATTTAACTTCTCTAACTTTTTCTTTTGCTTTTATTTTGCTATAACCTTTTTGTAACCAAAATTCAATAAAGATTGGAGATTTTAATTTATTACGTTTATTTGCATTACTTATTTTTTTATGCCAAGCATCAATTTCTTCCTTTGGCTTATTGCGTAATGTATTTCTTCGTTTAGATAAATACTTTGTCATGTCACGATGTTTATGTATATCGTGCTGTATACTTAATACCATTTTATTTGCGGCCGACTCTGATAAACCTCTTTCCATCCAAAATAATTTTGAAAATCTAGATGATGTTTTAAAATCAAAGTTATTCATCCATTGCAAACGTCTGGTTTCGTATTCCTTTATATTTTTTGAAATTTCATCAATATCTGAAACACCTTTATTAATCCAATATTCATTACAAGATGGGTTTTTGGATCGGCATATTTTTTAGAATTACAAAATGACATTTCTTCAGAATACCCACGTTCTAACCAATATTCGGGTCTATCTTTTTTAAATTTTTGAATTTCTTTTGTTGCATCTTTTTCAGAATAACCACGGTCTATCCAAAATTTTTTATGTGTAAAATTATTATACATTTCTGCACTTTGTGTAATCTTAACAATTTCAATTTTCTGTATTTCTAATAATTGTTCATTAGATAAACTATCTTCAAGATATCCTTTATTAAGTAAAACTTTTTTAAGTTCTGATAATTCTAAAATTGACCGACATTTGTTACAGTAAGGTTGATCTACTGTACCATAAAAACCGTTATTGCACTGCTTACATAATAATTTTTTTCGCATGTTTTATTTCATATATCAATGATAAGCAAAGGCTTTTGATAATAATTATCTTTTTATTTCTATAATATCATCATCTGGCGATATGTTACATGCGCATGTCCATCCTGATGTTGTGAGGATTTGATGATCTTCTGACACTTCAATAGATTCTCCATTATCAAAATAAAGTTTTATACACGGTTTTTCACCAGATGGAATAAATCCAGAAAATTCCTTATATTCTACACCTGCTTCTGTGTAAGACTTTATTAAAATATTATTATCTTTAACAAATTTTTTTGTTAGAACATCGGCAGGGAAGTTTCCTTTATTTGTTTCTATTATTGTACTCCCAATAACACACGCTAACATATCAAGACCTTTTTTTGTACCGACACCAGATTTGTTGTGAGCATTGATTGCAATATTTTCATGACCTCTTATTTTAATACCTGATGGTATCATGAGTCGTTCATGTGGTGCAATAAGAATTTTTTTCTCGGGTTTAATAATGTAGTAGGAATAATTTCCTGGGCGGAGTGTTGAATAATTTGGGTTTTTGTCAATAAGATCATTTAAGAAATCTTCAGTAAATTCCGGCATGAAAAAGTCAATTCCTGCTGAGCGAGATGTTCCACGTTCGGGTTGTTTAACAGTTCTCGTTCTTGCGTAAAATAATTTTTGCATAAGTAATTTATTTAATGATTAATTTAAAATTTATATTCAGAAGTGATTTTTAGTTTTCATATATTTTCAAAAAAAAATGGAGATTCTTGGGTATCTCCATTTAGTTTTGTGTTATAATTTTGTACCGCACTCAGAACAAAACTTTGCTCCTACTCGAGAACTTTTTCGACCGCATTCGGTGCAATAGGTTCTTCGGTGTATTGTTTCCGAACTGAATTGTTTTTGACTTATTGGTAGTATTTGTACATCAACACTATGAAATAGAATTGATGAAAAATTCATATTGGTGTATACCAAATTTTGATTTGAATCTTCACCTTTTTCAATTCTACCTGTTTCTTTGCTTGCTTTAAGTCTCCTGTTAACATTGCATGATTTTTTAAGATCAGGTTGAAAATCAGAAATCTTAGATGAATTATCACAGTATGTAAATGAATCACAAGTCACTACCCATCTTGAGTTATCCGGATTATCAGGTTGTGCTATGTCAGGAATATAAACAGTTTTAAATTATTCTACTTTTTTTGCATCTATAAGTTTTGCATTGAATTTAAGTCTGTTCATAACCTCATCAAATTTTGCCGCGTTTTCTGGCATATCTTTAATATGAACTATTGCTCGTGTCATCCCACCTATTTCACCATAATCTTGTTCAATTCTAATACTTTCTGAATCTGAACCAAAAACATTATTTATTGTTTGTACAAGATTATTGAAATTATCATTTGATGCCGAGTGTGGAAACTCAAGAACAATTATTTGTTCGGCAAATGTTTGTTTACCAAAAGGCAGCGATTGTTTATGCTGCCCTTGGTCCACAAATTCATTTAATGTAGGTATTATATGTTTCATTTATTTTTTGTTTTCTTGTAAACTGTTTTTAATAAAATCATCAATAGTTTTTAGTTTTTTCATTTGATAACGACCCATTTTTCTGTTCAAACCTGCATTTGCTGGAATAACAGAATCATTATCAAATCTATCACCAGACCCATCTTTACCAGAACCTGGTAGCATTACATTACCCATACCAGGAACGTTATATACAGTTGCAGCATCAGTTTCTTTTACTTCAAGTTCGTCATATTCAATTTCCTTTGTTCCACCTTTATCCCATGATACAACAAATGAATTTTCATATACTGCAATAACTGTACCAATATCATTTGTGAAATTATAATCTTTTCCTAATTCCATCACATGTTCAGCAATTGGCGTTAATTCATCATCTTCATATTCAAGAGTTTCACCATCATCTGTTAGAACAATATATTTTTGAATATTATCTTCCCAACTTTGAACTGTTCCAGTTTTACCGCATTTACATTTTACTTTAGCACCAGGTTTGATATGATCTTCATGAATCAATTCCATTTCATGCAACTCAAGATTATTTTGTTTTGCAATAATCATGGCTGCTTTCATAAACGCTTTAGCATCACGCGGTTTTATATAATCTGATAAACAATCAACTAATTCTTGTAAATTTGTCCATTCATTATTTGCAGCTGCAAGTGCCTCATCAGAATCTGTATATTGCATTGCCAATTCTATCATGTTTGTAATAATATCTTGCGATAGCGCAAATTTATTTTTTGGCATTTCATTTACTTTCGATTCACCAATTTCTTCAATTGTTACAACTTCTTCATCAGGAACATCAATTGTTTCACCACCATCATCTAATAAAATTGTATAAACACCTTCTGCATCATGCCATCCTTGAATTGTCCCTGTTTGGTCAGTTGATTTAATTTTAACTTTTGAACCTGGTTTATTATGGTTTTCTTCGATAACATCATACATTTCAATATCATCGTCAGGAACATCAACAACCGTACCTGTACCGTCATCAAGTAATACTTTATATACTTTTTCTGTTCCAGACCATGAATCAACTGTTCCTGTCTGACCTGTTGATTTAATTTTTACCAATGAACCTGGTTTGTGATCATCCTCATTAACATCTTCTCCTAACATCAATTCTTCAATTTCTTCAAATGTTTTATTGCTGTGTATTTGCCAATCTTCATCAACCTTTGTTAATGTTGCAATATGATTATCTTCAGAATCGTAAATTTTATATGAACCATTTTCTTCTATACATTTAAAATTTTTGAATTTATTTTCCTGTATGGATGTAACAATGCTTTCTTTTACATTTCCAACAATTGGTTTAAATTCAAGGTCAGTATCATGTGATTCATTTTTATCGTCGTCTTCTTTATCACCATCTTCTTTTTTATCTTTTACCTTTTCTTCATCATAAGGAAGGCTTTCTCTTTCAATTATTTCAATGGCTCCTGCATTGCATTCAGGCAAACAATCTCCAAGCCCATCACAGTATTCATCTGAAACAAGCCTTGCTTTCCCATTTACCATTTCAATAGCACCTTCATGACAAGCACTTGCACACAATCCGCATCCATTGCATTTTTTTCGTCTATATGAACAATTTTTCTTTTCATGAAATCACTCCTCGTATAATAGTATTTGCAAGGAAATATTATATATTTTATAGAGATAATAGCCTTGCAAACCTATTGTCTCTTTTTTA
>ENA-UOOK01004772-UOOK01004772.1-fermentation-metagenome-genome-assembly--contig:-NODE-4772-length-14210-cov-5.140798_pt1 | contig 14210 bp, 7 predicted proteins | sample MGYA00245777_ERZ724023 | MGnify/ENA primary metagenome ERZ724023 (study PRJEB28704, sample SAMN03018312) | fermentation metagenome | biome: anthropogenic terrestrial biome; feature: soil; material... | reverse complement strand
GAGCCGGTACGCTCCAGGTTATTTTGAACCCTTCTTCTTCTGGTACTGTCTCCAGCTTACGAAGATCAATTCGGGATCGTCGATGGCAGGATGGAGCGGCTTATGGCTGGCGGCATTGTAAGGAGCACCTTTGACAAATTCCGGGTCCTCATAAGCCTCGCGGGAGATTTCCTTGAGGACGGCCACATACTCATCAATGTCGTCCTTGTTGTAGGATTCACAGGGTTCCAGGGTAAAGGGCTCGGGCACCACCCAGGGGTGATGGGAAGTCCAGTAATGCTCGATGCCAAAATCCACCAGGCGGCGATTGACATCATCAGTTCCGCAGCCAGTGTCTTCATAGAGTTTTTCCCAGCTATAGCGAACCTGTTCCAGACGGCGCTTGCCCTCGGCATAGCGGATAACTACACCAGGAATTTGGGCAATTTTCTTTTGCATATAATTGTTGTTCAAGACTGAGCAGATGGCCGCTTCTTTGAGGCCCGCTGGCCCATGCTGCATAATCCACATGTAGGTCTTGAGAACCACATTAAAATTGCCGAAGAAAGAGCGCACTTTGCCAATACTTTCGGGACAGTTGTAGTTAAGATGATATTTCTGTCCGTCATATTCCACCCGTGGCACCGGCAAATAAGGGGCCAGAAACTCTTTTACACCGGTGGCTCCAGTAGCCGGTCCCATTGAACCGTGGGGGGCCGAGAACGTTTTATGCAGGTTAAAGTGGCACAAGTCAAATCCGGCCTCACGGGCACGGGCAATTCCCAGCACCGCATTGGCATTGGCCTGATCGTAAGAGCAAATTGCCCCTACGGCATGGGCGGCACGGACGTATTCTTCAATACGCGGGTTATATACTCCGGTATCCTCCGGGTTGGTGATCATGATGCCGGCGGTTCGCTCGGAGAGGGCCGCCTTCATGGCTTCCAGGTCCGGGTAGCCGCTTTCATCCGGCATCAGGGTGATAACCTTGAATCCAGCCGTGTTGGGGGTGGCTGCATCACAAGGGTGGGAAAACATGGTGGTAATCATTTCCGTTCGCTTATTGTCTCCACGTGCCTGGTGGTAGGCCCGGATAATGGCGGCATTGGTAAATACAGCATGGGCGCCGCCACCGGGCTGGAAAGTAAAGTAATCCAGGCCGGATATTTCTTTAAGGAACTGTTCCACCTTGTAGTAAATCTCCAGAACCCCTTGCATGGTACAGGGGTCCTGCAAAGGGTGTACCTCGGTAATGCCTGGATGCCGGGAAGCCATGTGCTCCTGGACCTTGGGACTATATTTCATGGTACAGGTTCCCTGGCTGATATCGATGGTGACGTCAGTCCCCAGGGTCTCCTGGGACAGATGGTAAAAATGGCGATTCACTCGCATCTGATTGACCTCTGGCAGAGCGGGAGCCTTTTTGCGCTGCAGGAAGCCAGGAAGAACTCCTACTCCGTTTCCCACCTCCTGAACCACTTCCGGTTCGGCCTGCGGGACCAGAATTCCCCGTTCGCCGGGTACGCTCAGTTCAAAGATAATGGGTTCATCCCACCTGGCCTGGTGGAATTTCCGCAACAAAGTTTTCGGGTCTCTACCCATTTGCGCTTTCATCCCTTTCTGTATAGATTGTGCGTTATGCCGGGCTCACGGCTCCCTGAATGGCATAAGCCAGCTTGTCGAGGTCTTCTTTGGCATGCACTTCGGTTACGCAATAGAGAGCACTCTGCCCCAGTTCGGAAAATTCCTGGGAAAGGTCTTTCCCGCCGAAAATCTGATACTGAAGCAGGCTTTTGTTAACCTGGGCCACGGTCTTTCCGGTCATATCAAAATTAACCACAAATTCCTTGAAGAAGGGAGTATTTAACCGCACCTGTACCCCGGGGATCTGGGCGATTTTTTTGGCCGCATACTGGGCCTGCTGCATAATAGTGGTGCCCACTTCCTGCATTCCCTTGGGTCCCATGAGAGATAGATAAACGCCGGCAGTAATAGCCCAGAGGCCGGTACTGGTACCGGTAAATTCTTTACCTTTGTCGCGTGACCCGTAGGAGGTGCGTTCGTAGAGTACTTCTCCAAAACCATATTCGCCTTTGGAGGTGGTCTCGGTAAGACCAAACATCAGGTCTTTAAACTCGGCGATGTATTTCATATCATCATGAGTGGCAATAAACCCGCCCTGACAGCCTCCCGCCCCCAGATGCAACCCCAGGGTATGAAAATCGCCACAGGTGATGGTGGCTCCGTAGTTGGCCGGGGCTTCCACAACACCCAGGCTGATGGGATCCGTGTAAACAACAAACTCTGCCCCTGCCTGGCGGGTCAGATTACCGATTTCCTGCGCCTGGCTCTCGAAGCATCCCAGATAGCTGGGATTTTCAATTAGGACCGCGGCAACATTATTACCCAACTTGGCTTTGAGGTCATTAAGATCCATCAGGCCGGTGTTTTTGTCCCAGTTGACGGTGGCTACTTCAATGGGGCTGGTCATGGAATGCAGGTAGTTTTTGATTACCATGAGCATATCCGGGTTGATGGTACCTGGCACCAGGACCTTGAAACGGTCGGTGATACGATTAGCCATCCGCAATGAACTGGAAGCGGCCTGGAATCCGTCATACATGGGAATGCTGAGAATTTCCATATCGGTCAACTCGGCCATAAGACTGCAATATTCGAAAAAGGCCTGCCATTTTCCATGGTCACCCATGGATTCGCCCACGTAAGCGGTCAGGAATTCACCCCGGCCGGCGATTTCGTCACAGACCGCCGGGGCATAATGCTGAGCACACCCCGCTCCCAGGAAACAAAGATGGTCGCTGGCATTAAGATTTTTGTTTAAAAGTTTGTCAGTATGTCTTTTTATGGAGTACTCATCCAATAAGGGAGTAGGGATCTGCATTTCTTTATGGAATTTTAGGTTTTCGGGAATCTCCTCGTAAAGCTGCATTACATCGGTAATGCCCACTTCCTGCATCATTTTGGCCTTGATCCCGGGAACCGTGTTGGGAATATAGGGGTATACCAGGGGTTCCTGTTGCATCCTCATTCCTCCAATCTCTTGTTCTGCTGGTGCTATTCCAGCGGTTCGTAGGTAGCGCAACGGGTATCTGTGGAAAGGTCAGCCCGGGGACCATCAATGGTGATTTCATCAGCGAAACAGATACCGTGTTCATTGTAGGTGCAGTCCACAGCACTGCATCCTACTACCGGTACCAGGTTGCTGCTGTTTTCAATGTCCATATGGGTGGCATCAGCGAGGTTGACCCCGAGGTTGTCGTCGCCCATCACATCGCCGGATGCATCCGTGCTCAGACGTATATGGGTGCGCACCTGTCCACGTCCGGTCATGGGCTGTTTATTTACGTCATGCGGGTAAAAGGTGTCACAGAAGGCTTGTCCTCCACTCATTTCCACCTGAATCTCACCGGCGGCGCATTTTCCCTGGGAGTGGTGAAATGCGCACGATGTGACTTTACATCTGGTATCCGTAGTTGCCAACTGAATGCCCTCCTTTTAATCTTAATCAAAACCAGCCTGGCCCCCCGCAAATGCCCTGGGGCCCGGGGCCCGGGCCAGAGTATAAATGGCTATTATCACTTCCTTCCAGAATATATCAGGATTAGTATCGTTCGAATCACAAGGAGCTATGCTTGGTATTATCTGCCAAGCACCGGGTTGCTTGCTTATGATAGGAAATGGGTTTGTGACAGAACTTCGAGAGGATAAATCTGGCAGGGCGGTTTTCAAATCGGAAATAAATTGTGATGAGATATTTGGGCTGGTATGATACACATCTTCCTCTTTGGGTTCCAAGTTTTTTTGGCTCTGCTTTTGGGATATTTCTTCTCAGACAATTCTTCAGTTCATTACCAGCGGAACTTGACGATGCTGCAAAAATCGATGGTTGCAATTACTTTCAAATATTCTGGAAGATATATTTACCATTGAGCAAACCTGCATTAGCTACTTTAGGTGTTCTAACTTTTATGGGAAGCTGGAATAATTTATTAGGGCCAGTAATTTATTTAAAGACAATTGAAAAGTTTACATTAACAATAGGGTTATCATTCTTCCAAGGTCAATTTACTACAAATTATACACTGTTAATGGCAGGTTCACTTATTAGTATCTTACCTATCTTAGTTATATATATATTTGCACAAAAGTATTTTGTACAAGGAATTGCTTTGACTGGGATAAAAGGGTAAATATTTTTTTAGCCTAAAGGAAGAAAATAGCTGCAACTTTATGATAAAAGGGCATTTATACATCAGTGTGATATCGTTCAAAAGTAATGTTATGCTATATTTCGCTTTGACCTATATACAATTACAGAAAAATATATTTGGGGAAGGGGAATTTAAGTGCTTCAATATGAGTTTAAGAAGTTTTCCCTATTACTTGCGATTGCCTGTTTGTTCCTATTATGCTCGTGTGCAATAGCTGATGAACTGAAATTTTACCCTTGTTTTCCAATGGCTGAAGAACCAGTTTTAGATGGCAAGCCTGATGATTTTGCATGGAATAACATTCCTTTGGCAGAGGGTTTTACTATCATAAACACAGAAGGGATATTCAGTAATAAGCAAACCTCATTTAAGATGAGTTATGATAACACATCTTTGTATATGTTTATTAGATGCGAAGAGCCCAATATGAATGAAATAAAGGCCGAATTTGGGGATATGGAAGAAGTTTGGCGTGACGATTGTGTGGAAATATTTTTTCAACCTGAAGGAGGAGATGACTACTATCAATTTATTGTCAATAGCATTGGTTCGCGGTGGAACGGGTTTTATATCAATAATAAAAACACAGTAAAAGAGTTGGGTGATTGGACTGCAGTTACTTATAAGGGGCATGATTTTTGGAACATAGAACTGAAGATTCCGTTTACCTATTTAAGGAGTAAACCTGAGGATGAGTGGCGTGGTAACATTGCGCGTTCCATTAGAACTATACAAGAACCAACCAATACCACTTGGTCTCAAATGTCCAGCGGTTATCATGAACTTTCAAGTTTTGGACGTATAGTATTTATGAAAGAAACATTAACAAAAGAACAAGTTAGTGTGGTTGAGAATAAAACAAGCAAATATGCCCACAATCTTATAGAACTAGAGATTAAGAAAGTATTAGATGAATTGCTTGAGTGGAGGACTTTTTTTGAAAGAGCATCGGAGGTTCGAAGAAATAGGGATATTGTTAGGATTGTAACTCAAATAGAATCTTTTTTGGAGGGCAACCAAAACATTTCGGATCTTTCCTTAAGTGAGAAGATATTGATTATAGATAAGGCTAAAATATTATATAAGGAGGCGGAGAAAATAAGAAGCAAACTTATGCTTGAAATGTTAATATTTGGCGAGTTCTAATGAGGTAATACATAAGTTGGAGGCTTATATATTAAACCTTCAAATTTAAGCTTTGAAGCAGAGGTTTGAGTTTGATATGAGTGCCTCAAGCGAAGTTTGGTAGTATTTGCTTGTGTGTGGGTTCGGATCGGACAAAGGTTAAGTCCCAATCCAACACCTACACCTGATTAAGAAGGGTAACCGACTGCATGAAGCTTATTGAGCTATAACACCAAGTAAAATTATTAAGCTTCAAAATCGGAATACTATTGGGATAGTCGTACTGGAATACAGATTTTTGATGTGCAATATGGCGAACATAACACTGTTACCCAGCCCCTAAGTTCGTAAGCACGATAACAAACGGAGTTGACGTGAACTCGGGAGAAGTTATAAGGGTAATCTGCTGACAACTGAAGAAAGGTAGTATACGGAAAGACAATTTGGTAGTAGGCTAGTAGACTATGGGGCGCGAGATTAGTTTTAATAGAAATTCATGGTGAAAAGTGATATTGAAACCTTCAAAGCTTCGTTTGTGATTTTTTAACTCGCTTTCTTCGTGAAATGATAATATTAATTGAGGAGAGATGATATGTTAAGTTTTAAAAGCTTTTCAAAACATTTTTATTCAAGATTAGCGATAGTAATTATTTCTTTATTTGCTTTTTCCATATCTAGTTATAGCAAAGAACCAATTTTAAAATATTTGTTTGATGAGACAGGCACTATTGCAAATAGTACTGGTTCTGACAAAACGCCATTGACTTTTTTGATTGCTAATGGAGTTGAAGATGATTTGCACACAGGAGGAGGTTTGGGTGTATCAGGTTCTCCGAATGACCGTGCTTTTGACAATTATTCTTGGTGCAACCCACATCAGGGGGGTATAGCATTAGCTAAATCAGAAGAGCTTGCCACTAAGATAGCAGGTCTAAAATCATTGACAATCCAAGGATGGTTTTGGGCAGAAGAAATTCAAGCATCGTATCTAACACCCAAAGGCGGCCTCAACGAGGCACCTATAGTACGCGGTCCATTTATGCTGGATATGTCTCAAAGTATAGAGGATATACGTCTGAGATTTAGAGTAGCAACAAATAGGGCAATCTCTGGAGTTGGTTATGCAAAAACAAAAGAATGGGTATTCTTTGCAGCTACATATGATAAAACAAAACGTAGTCAGAATGTTAATTTTTATATCGGTACTAAAACACAGCCTGTAACATTGGTTTCAACTACTACATTAATCGTTGAACTAAGAGAGGATCTGTTGTTTCAGTTAGGCGGACATACTCCAGGCGGTGTAGGAATGTTTTATGGTCTTCTTGATAATATACTCTTATATGGCTCTGACACCGATGATACAGGAGTGCTTACACCCGAAGAATTAGAAAATATAAGAACTAACGATCTCATACCATTAGGTTCAGGCCCTTCCGAATCAGAAGAGGAACTTGAAAACCAACTTAATGCCTGGGAGGATCAGTTAAATGAATATGAAGTTGAGTTTAATAAGATCAATGTTAGCACTGAATATGCAATAGAATTAAAGAGAAAAACTTTAGATAAAATCAGGTCACTTCGTGATGAGATAACAAAAATTCGTTCTAGGCAAATAATAAGGGATTCTGAAGCAAGCTTGCTAAATGCCGGAATGGTAACGCTTGATAATGCTTTACTATATTTAGTTGAAATAAATCAAAGCTCTATCGGAACAAATGATGTGATTGTTTCAACTGTTTCTCCCATATCAGAAGTGCCCATATTACCACATTACAATCCTGATGATGATTTATTGGGTATATATGGGACTATTGGTGATAGGCTCTATGTTGTTGCTACACCGGGAGAATATGAGCCAGCGAGTTTTGTAGTACACGCTTTATCGGACATTAACTCTCTTCAAGTAGAGGTTAGCGATTTGAAAATGGAAACCTCTAAGATTTATGCATCAAATATTGATATTAAGGCTGTTAAATGTTGGTATCAGGCAGGAACCGCTTGGAATGCCATTCAACAGGATAAACAAAACAAAGTTTTGGTGCCAGAGTTATTGTTGAATGATGATAGCTTAGTGCAAGTAGATTATGAGGCTCAAGAGAATTACCTTAAGTTAAGATTCCAAAATAAAGAGCAGTATATTTGGATTAGTAATCCAGCCGATGAATCGCGAGCAGCTATGAGTCTTTCTTGCCAGGACTTCCCTATCAAGGATAGTTCTATACTTCAGCCTGTGGATATTTCGTCTAATACCAATAAGCAATTTTGGATAACTGTTAAAGTGCCTGATGATGCACCTGCGGGTCTTTACAAGGGCTGCATAAAGCTATTCACGAATAACAAGTCGATAGCAGCGCTTTCATTATTTGTAAGAGTTTTGCCTTTTGAGTTAGCCGATCCCTATTATGATTCCAGCATTTATTATCGTGGTAAGCTTATTGATGATGAGTGTGTCATCACTTCTGAATTGAAAAGTGAGGAGCAATTCAAGAGAGATTTAGAGAATATGATTGCTCACGGAGTTTCCAATCCCCGAGTTATTATCAGGCGTAAGAACCCGCTTTCTTGGAAAGATGGACCTGACCTGGAAGAGTTGGAAAGAGTGCTTGAGATTAGAGAATCTGTGGGGATTGTCGGTCAACCTTTACAACTTGCAGCTGGTGGATATAACCTAGGATTCCCGATGAATGCTGTTACTCCTGAAAACTTAGAGATTCTTAGAAGGAACGTTCGGGATGTTTTAACTGTTACCGAAAGATTTAATATTCCCGAGGTTTACTTTTATGCCATAGATGAAGCTCGAGGAGATATCTTAACTTCTCAAAAAACAGTATGGCGGGCTATTCAAGAAGCTGGTGGTAAGGTTAACGTAGCAGGTTATAGAGGGCACTTTGATCTTGTTGGAGATACACTTGATATGTTGATTTGTTATGGCCATCCTAATCAGAATGAAGTTGATAATTGGCATGCAGAAGGTAAAAAAATTTATTGCTATGCTAATCCTCAAGCAGGTCTCGAAAACCCAGAGATTTATCGACGTAATTATGGCTTGCTTTTATGGGAATATGATTATGATGGCGCCTGTACCTTTGCTTATCAAATGGACTATGGAAATATATGGAATGATTTTGACCATACGAAATACAGGGATCTTAATTTAACTTATCCCACCGTAGATAGCATGATAGATACCATTGCTTGGGAAGGCTATCGGGAGGGAGTAGATGATGTACGTTACGTAACAACGTTGATTCAGGAGATAGAAAAAGCTAAAAACAGCAGCAATCTTGAATCAAAGGCTGCAGCCGCTGATGCCGAAGCATATTTAGCTAAATTAAGACAAGAAGTACATAAGCGTAATTTGGATATAGTGCGCTTGGAAATAATATATCACATTCTTAATATCATTAAGTGAAAGAAAAAGGTTACTTGAAATAGTAACTTTGCAAGAGTATGTAACCAAAACAGTAATCAACTTTAAAAACCAAAGCAAGTGTTTTTTTTTCCAAGGGTTTCTCTTGCACACGAAAGAAGGACACACCGGCTTTATTGAAAGACAACGAAAGATTTTTCCAATAAATAATTTTTTGGTCCCTTATAACTTGGCTTCAGGGATAAATAATAACATACTTGCCGAACAGTTTGCGTTAAGCAGTATAAATACCAGTATAATCTTTTCAAAAAAGCTTATATGCTTTAAGCTTAAAGGCGCGTATTTCTCTCCAACATGATTGAGTAAACAAGGTAATATTTTGCTAATTAATAAAAGTGAATTAAAGACAAAGTGAGGGGAGATAGCATAATGAAAAAAATATTTCGGTTAGCTACCATAATTATTTGCCTGTTGATTTTTTCGATTTCCAGTTATGGAAAAGAACCGATCTTGGAATATTTATTTGACGAAATTGGCATGTTTGCATATAGCACAGGTTCAGATAAAACGCCTTTGGTTTTAATAAATAATCGTAGCACAGAGGAAGATTTACACTCAGAAGGAGGTATGGGTGTATCAGGTTCTCCAAATGATCGTGCTTTTGATAATTATTCTTGGTGCCATCCACACCAAGGGGGTATAGCATTAGCTGATTCAGAAGAGCTTGCCACTAAGATAGCTGGCTTAAAGTCATTGACACTTCAAGGGTGGTTTTATACGGATGAAATACAAGCATCGTACTTAACCCCAACAGGTGGTCTCAACGAGGCACTGTTAGTACGCGGTCCATATATGCTGGATATGTCTCAGAGTATAGAGGACATACGCATGAGATTTCGAGTAGGATCAACTAGGGCAATCTCAAATTCTGGTTATGCAATAACAAAAGAGTGGGTATTTTTCGCAGTGACATATGATAAGGTTTCAAAAAAGGTTAATTTTTATATTGGCACTAAAATGCAGCCTGTAACACTGGTTTCCACTACTACATTAGACGTTGAACCTAGAGTAGATCTTTTGTTTCAGCTAGGGGGACATTCTGCAGGCGGTGTAGGAATGTTTTATGGTCTCCTTGATAACATACGTTTATATGGTTCTAATATTGATGCTACCGGAGTACTCACTCCCGAAGAATTAGAGCAAATACGTTCAAACGATATCTTTTTACCTCCTGATTTAAATAATACTACAATAGAGGTAAATCCTGGAGTCTCCACAACAAGCAAACCAATTAACGTAACTGTAAACGCAAAAAATTGTTTTGATGAAGGCATTTCTGGTCAGACTGTAAAACTTATTAAAACTAGTGGTGACATTAACTTTGAATCTATGAGTGCGGTTACTGATGCAAATGGTGTAGCGACATTTCCCATTACCTCAATAACTAGTGGTTCATTAACATTTAAGGCAATCATGGAACCGGAGTATGTTTTGGGTTCGGGTTCTGTTTGCTTTATTAACAATCCAGAAGGATTAGATCGACCTTTAGTTTTAGAATATTTGTTTGATGAGACAGGCAACTATGCATATAGTACTGGTTCTGATGAAACTCCATTAACTTTGAAAAATAATCGTAGCATAGAGGATGATCTACACTCAGAAGGAGGTTTGGGTGTATCAGGTTCTCCGAATGATCGTGCTTTTGATAATTATTCATGGTGTGAGCCACACGATGGTGGTATAGCAACAACTGATTCAAAAGAACTTGCCACTAAGATAGCGGGCTTAAAGTCATTGACACTTCAAGGGTGGTTTTATACGGATGAAATACAAGCATCGTACTTAACCCCAACAGGTGGTCTCAACGAGGCACTGTTAGTACGCGGTCCATATATGCTGGATATGTCTCAGAGTATAGAGGACATACGCATGAGATTTCGAGTAGGATCAACTAGGGCAATCTCAAATTCTGGTTATGCAATAACAAAAGAGTGGGTATTTTTCGCAGTGACATATGATAAGGTTTCAAAAAAGGTTAATTTTTATATTGGCACTAAAATGCAGCCTGTAACACTGGTTTCCACTACTACATTAGACGTTGAACCTAGAGAGGATCTTTTGTTTCAGCTAGGGGGACATGCTTCAGGCGGTGTAGGAATGTTTTATGGTCTTCTTGATAACATACGTTTATATGGTTCTAATACTGATGCTTCCGGAGTACTTACTCCCGAAGAATTAGAGAAACTCAGAACTATTGATATTTTATTGCTCCCTGATCCATTTACATCAAAAGTAGAAGCTAATTCAACAGCTTGTATGGCTGATGGGAAAGATGATGTTTCAATTACAGTTACTGTTGTTGATCAGCTTGGAAATAATATTAGTGGTGCAACGGTGACGTTAATAGCAGACAAAAACATTGACCCCTTAAATAAAATCACGGGTTCAGATGGAAAGGCAACTTTTGTGGTAAGCTCAAAAAAGAGTGGAATAACTAATTTTACAGCAAGTGTTGACTTAGGTAACAATATTGAACCAATCCTGATACAGGACAAAGCTTCAGTTGAATTCATACAAGCTGTTGATCCCAGTGAAAGTGAGATTAATGGGGAAGTAGAACCAGTTAGTGCTGATGGAGAAAGTGAATATATAGTAAAAGTAAAACTTCGTGATTATGATAAGCAAACTATTGACGGACGTAATGTGAAACTAACAAGCGATTCAACTGATTTTACAATTGTTGAATCAGAAAAAGTTACAGGCAATGAAGGCGAGGATTCGGGAGAAGCATCGTTTTCAATTAAAGCAAATGAAAGCTTAGATTCGATTTCAGGTAATGTAATTGCTACAGTAGCTCCGGACCAAGAAGGTGGAGAATCTATAACATTTGAATTGCCAATTGAATTCGTCGGACGTTTATTAATAGGTACTGATAATGAAGAAGAGTATTCTAAGATACTAGAAACACAAAGGATTCTAGCTCCAGGTTTGCCTGAAGATAAGATTGCTGAAAATCATATACCAAATGATGGTGTAAGTGCAATGGAGGTTGCTATTAAATTAGTTGATAACAAGGGAGTCGTCAGTGAGCGTTTGGTTCAAATTTATGAGGAAGAACCACAGCTGGAACTAGGAGATATTCAACCAACTGAAGTAAGGACTGATCCTGATGGTGTGGCTCGATTTCAGGTAAGTACTGCTAAAGAGTTATCTGAGGCTATATCAATAAATATTAAAATAAATGTATTAAACGATAAAGCAAATTGGGTTATTCCTATTCAATTTATACCAGATAACTTTAGTCTTTGGGTAACAGAAACCATCCCTGAATCAAATACTAAAAAAGCCGAAGTAGATGAGCCTTTTATAATTACATTTAATAATCCAATAAAATTGGTGGAAAACGAAACAAAGATTATATTAACCCCTGATCCAAGTAGCCTAGGCAATCCTGAAACAATCATTGATATATACGAAGGAGCTTTGGATAATAATTGGATAGCAGATGGGCATTCGCTTGAATGGAAACATCCTAGGCTTGCTGCAAACGTATTCTACACTGCTGAGCTAGAAGGTGTTCGGGATCTTGATGATAATCCATTATTTCCCTATACTTGGCGTTTTAAGGGTACAGACACAACCCCCCCTGAGATTTTAATAGTTGACGGAAAACTAGCTGTTCAGCCAGTCCCATGGGCAGTATGGGTTGAAACCGACTCTGAATTGAGAATACAGTTCACCGAGCCACTAGTGACAGATGATAATGGTTATCCACTCGGACTTGATGTAAGCTTGCAGCCAATTGGAAGTGTGATTTTTCAAGAATATGATTCCGTAAATAGCGAATTAATTTTCATATTTGAAGCTCTTCAGTCTGACACTACTTATACTATCACTGTTAGTGGTGCTCGTGATTTTGCCGGCTGGGTTATGGAACCCGTTACATGGAACTTTAGTACAACAGCACAATCTGATTCTCCGCCTGAAATTATAAACATAGAGTTAGAGAAAGATATTCAGGGAGATACCAAGGTAGATACTAATATTTGCATTTACTTCAACAAGTCACTTAAAGCAAGTCCCAAGCCTGAAATTATTGTAACTAAAGTTGAAGAGCCGACCAGTAACGTTATCGGTACTACCAATTTCGTTAGCAATATTGATAATAATGCGGCATTAGTATTCGTACCTGAGCGGGAACTTTCTTATGACACTTTTTATAAGGTTGAACTTTCTAATGTGTGCGATAGTGACGGAAATATTCTGGAAGGATGGTCAATTGTATTTTTAACCGAAGTGCAGACCAGTGAAATACAATCCATTGAAGCAGATAGAGAGAAATATTCACTAACCGTACCTCAACCTATAGGAGAAGAAGTAAGCTTAAATATTTTAGTTCCAAAAGAAGTATTGCCAGTGGGCACAAAACTGCAAGTTAAAAACGTTCATACTAGCGTGAAGGAAGAACTGGCTGAAAAAGCTTATTACAAACAGATGTCAGTAACACCTGCTATTTATGAATTCGTCGCTGGCGAACAAGAAGAGTTAATAACTGGAGGACTTGATGGAAAACTAACTGTTGATATTCCTTATACAGATGATGGTTTTGGCTATGTCTACGATTTATCAGGAAACCGAGTCCCTGTACAATCTTTGAAAGCATTTTCTTGGAATGCTCAAAGACAAGAATGGCTCCCGCTAAAATCAGTGGTTAATACGAATGCCAACACTGTTAGTTGTGAAGTAGACAGTTTTGGGATTTTAGGTTTATTTGGTGAGAGTGGACAGGCAGAAAATTATTTAAGTGAAGTTAGGTTAACGGTTAATCCATTAATTCTGGATTCAGATGGTTTCAGAAATGAAACTACGTTTAAGTTTAGAATAGCTTATGATAGCTACGTGACATTAGAACTCTACGATCGGAACGGTAGATTGGTTACAACTCTCCTTGACGAAGAGTTCTGTTCATATGGCTATAATGGGTTTTCATGGAATGGCTATGTTAACGGTAAAAAGCTGCGACCGGGAATTTATTTTTATCGATTGTCTGTAAGGAGTGTACAGCAGGGTAATAAGAACAGTGAATCCCAAAAAGGCATTGTGGGTATTTATTAATAGTATGAATCAAGCAACAAGAAAATTGACTGCAAATCTTTTTCGCGAACTATGCTAAGGACAAGCCTTAAGCAGTCTAGGATTGAATGCAACATGGTTTAATGTCAATTCCGAATGGGAGCAATAATGACAGTCGTAGCAAACAGTTCTTAAGAAAGTTGTTTATTTGTTCTATATTTGTTTTGTATCAATTTATTCTTGGGTTATCGATATCTGTTTAAATTTTTTAGGCGCAATCATATAAAGGCGGAACTGGGTTTGTTTTTTGGACACTCTTTTAGATTCCCTGGTCACTATCGATAACCCAAAATGTATTTATTTATATAATCATTATCACTACAACGTGATTTAAATAATATTGGACAAAACGAATCTTTTGTAGTACA
>ENA-UOOK01004771-UOOK01004771.1-fermentation-metagenome-genome-assembly--contig:-NODE-4771-length-14214-cov-4.165619_pt1 | contig 14214 bp, 12 predicted proteins | sample MGYA00245777_ERZ724023 | MGnify/ENA primary metagenome ERZ724023 (study PRJEB28704, sample SAMN03018312) | fermentation metagenome | biome: anthropogenic terrestrial biome; feature: soil; material... | reverse complement strand
GGAAGCTGGAAGATTTCTGCGCCCGGGAGCATCCCGTCATGGCGATTTTCTGCGTTCCCCGGGAAGCGGTGGAAACGCTTTCGGACACCTTATATCGTCAGAATGTGAAGAGTTTCTGGAATTTCAGCCATTTCGACATCGCGATGAAATACCCGGATGCCGTGGTGGAAAACGTCCACCTGAACGACAGCCTGATGACGCTTTGCTACCGCATCTCCAACGGTTCGGATTGATCGGAAAAGCAAAAGATTCCCCCTGCTGCGGCGATTCCGCGGCGGGGGGAATTTTTTATCTGAAAACGCGCAGAAGACGCGGGCCGGCATTTTGTTTTTATTGAGGGTTCTTTGGCGCGGAACCCGGGTACAGAAAATTTCTGACGCGCGTCTGGCAATCGCTGTCCCCGCAGTAATACAGCGTGTCGTTTTCGCAGAGCACGGCATACGGGCCCGGGGACATCAGAAAGGACCTGTTCCGGCGAATGGCGATGATCGTGGCCATCGTGTAGTGCCAGAAATTGATTTCCGAAATGGATCGGTGCAGGTACGGCGTTTCGGCCGTGATCTCGATTTCGAACGGGATAAACGGATTGATGTTCTGAAACCGGTCGGTGCGGTCTATGATCTCCGTCACATACCGGGTCAGGTTCTCGGCTTCCTGCTTCTGTCGCTCCAGAGAATCCAGGATGTTTTTTTTCAGGTCGTAAATGGATTTGATATCCATGTACTGCTGAACAAACCGGACGGCGTTCTCATACGACGTGATCAAAACGCCGCTGCCGCGCACGGCTTTTACGATCTTCAGGTCCGAAAGGACGGAAATCGCCCGCCTTGCCGTTTCCGAGGAGACGCTGTACTGGCTTGCAAGGGCGGAGCGCGCGTAAAGCTTGTCCCCGACCTGATACCGCTTCTCCACAATCTTTGCCGCGATATCCGCCGCGATCTGCTGATACACCGGCGCGGATACCTTGATCCTATCGTCCATGAGTGTCTTTCCCTTCCTCAATCAGGTTTTCCGGCGGAAAAGGCCCATTCCGCTCCGTGTTTTCCGCCCATGCGAGACGGCACAGGATATCCCCGATATCCTGTGCCATTTTTATGAAAGGAACTGTGTTTCAGCCCTTTTTCCGTTTCTGTTCCTTCGCCGCGCGGACAAATCCCCTGAACAGCGGATGCGGGCGGTTGGGCCGCGATTTGAATTCCGGATGGAACTGGGAGCCCATAAACCACGGGTGCCCCTTCAGCTCCATCATCTCCATGATCCGGCCGTCGGGGGATTTCCCGCAGAACACCACGCCCGCCTTTTCCAGCCGCTCGCAGTAATCGTTATTGACCTCGAAGCGGTGGCGGTGGCGCTCGGAAATCAGCTGCTCGCCGTAAAGCTCGAACGCCTTTGTTCCGGGCATCAGTTTACAGGGATATTTCCCGAGGCGCATCGTTCCGCCGAGCTGCACGACCTTCTTCTGCTCCGGCATCAGGTCGATGACCAGGTTTTTGCTCTGCGGGTCGAATTCCGCGGAGTTCGCATCCGCAAGGCCGAGCAGGTCGCGGCTCAGCTCCACAATGGCAAGCTGCATGCCGAGGCAGATGCCGAGAAACGGGATGTTGTTCTCCCTCGCGTAGCGGATCGCCCGGATCTTCCCCTCGATCCCGCGGGGGCCGAAGCCCCCGGGAACGAGAACCCCGTCCACGTCGCCGAGGATATCGCCCACATTGTCGGAGGTGATGGTTTCGGAGCCGATCCATTTGATGTCCACCTTGACGCGGTTGCCGATTCCACCGTGCGTCAGAGCCTCCGCCACGCTGAGGTACGCGTCGTGAAGGTCGACGTACTTGCCCACCATGGCGATGGTGACGCTTTCGGTGAGGGACAGGGCCGTATTCACCATATTGGTCCAGTCGGCCAGATCGGCCTTTTGGGTATCCAGGTGAAAATGCCGGCACACGATATCGTCCAGCTTTTCGTCCTTGAGCGCCAGCGGAACGGAGTAGAGGAGCGGCAGGTCAAGATTCTGGATGACGCAGTCCTCGTCGACATTGCAGAACAGGGCGATCTTCTTTTTCTGCTCCTCCCCGACCGGCCGCTCGGAGCGCAGGACGATGATGTCCGGCTGGATGCCGAGGGACAGCAGTTCCTTGACGCTGTGCTGGGTCGGCTTCGTCTTCTGCTCACGGGAGGCCGCCAGATACGGCACCAGCGTCACATGGATGAAAAGGCAGTTGCCTCTCCCCACCTCGGTCGCGAACTGGCGGATGGCCTCTAAAAACGGCTGGCTTTCAATGTCGCCCACCGTGCCGCCGACCTCGATGATCGCAACATCGACGTTTTCTTTGCCGGCCGTAATGCGTCTTTTGATTTCGTTCGTGATGTGCGGGATCACCTGGACCGTACTGCCGCCGTAATCGCCGTTGCGTTCGTTCTGCAGTACGTTCCAGTAAACCCTGCCGGAGGTCACGTTGCTGTTCTGCGTCAGACTTTCATCGATAAAGCGTTCGTAATGGCCCAGGTCCAGGTCGGTTTCCGCGCCGTCGTCCGTCACGAAAACCTCGCCGTGCTGAAACGGGTTCATCGTTCCCGGGTCGACGTTCAGATAAGGGTCGAACTTCTGCATCGTGACGCGCAAACCGCGGGATTTCAGCAAGCGTCCAAGAGACGCCGCCGTAATTCCTTTTCCCAAACCGGACACCACGCCGCCTGTTACAAAAACATATTTCACTGCCATAATTTCCTCCATCCGGCCTTTTTGCAGCCCTCTCGCTATTCAAAAAAGAATGTTCCCACCAAGCTGTTGGGAACATAAAATACCGCATTTTATTATATCGCCTGCCGCACCGGATTGTCAATACGGCAGGCGATTTTTACCGATATTCGTCAGGAATCACAATCTTCCCCTCAAAAAGGAGGAAATTTTGAACTTACAGCTCCGCTTCGATCAGGCCTTCCAGATGATCCTGGGGCTTGACGCCGACTTCCGTCCAAAGCTGCTTCCCATCCTTGAACAGGATGAGGGTGGGGATGCTCTGAATCCCGTACTGCATGGCCAGGGACTGCTGTTCGTCGACATCCACCTTCACGACGGCGAGCTTGGCGTCGTATTTTTCGGAAATGGATTCCACAATGGGGGCCATCATGCGGCACGGGCCGCACCAGGACGCCCAGAAGTCGACCAGAACGAGCTTGTTCTGCCTGAGGACGGAATCGAAATTTTCGGAACTTCCATGAATGATTTCCATTTTTCTGTCTCCTTTTTCTTCATGACGGGCCGGAGGATCTTCTCCGACTAAATTTCCACGATCCCGGGGTTTTATGCGGAATCCCGCTATTTTTGATACGGTTCCAGCGCGACGCTTTCGATTTTGACATCCGAAAGGGGCTTGTCCTGGGAATCCACCGAAACCGACGCGATCTGATCGACGACATCCATCCCCTCGAACACCTGGGCAAACACGGTGTGCCCGGTTTTGGCCGTGTTGTACGCGCCGTCAAGGTGCGGGGAGCCGCCGTTTTCCTGATACAGCTTTTTGATTTCGCTGGTGATCCTGCTCATGTCGATGCATCCGCCATACTGCCTGGTAAAGGCCTGCGGGTCCTTTTTGTAGACGTCGTAGATCTGCTGGTACTGGTCCCAGCCTTCAAACGCGGAAGCGGGAGCTTGGTCGATGAAGAACTGGCTGCCGTTCGTATTGGGGCCGCGGTTCGCCATCGCGACCGCCCCGTGGATGTTGAACAGGCTTTCGCTGAACTCATCCTCGAAATTCTCACCGAAAGAACTTCCTCCGCCCTTTCCCGTGCCCGTCGGGTCGCCGCCCTGAATCATGAAATCCTTGATGACCCGGTGAAAGGTCACCCCGTTATAATAACCCTTTTTCGCCAGCGTCTTGAAATTCTGAACGGTTTTCGGCGCGGCGTCGGGGAAAAAACGCAGTTTGATCTCGCCCATGCTCGTTTTCAGAACGGCGATCTCCTCGCCCGAAGCCGGTTTTTCCAGCTGATACCCCACCGCCTTTTTCCCGGCCGAGCCGCCCCCCGCGCAGCCGGCAAGCGCCAGCAACAGCATCCCGCAGGCCAAAGCGGCGCGAATCCGCAATCTTCCGCGCATTTCATCCATCCCTTCCCTGTTTTTCTGCAATAACGTTATTTTATTATATTCCGGCAGATTATGCAAGGGGTGCGCCGCGGAATAAATGAAGAACCTCGCGATTTCTGTGTTAGCCGCTCCCGGCTTCGCATATAGATATTTTGAAAAGACAAAGGAGGGTAAAAGCAATGGGTCTTTGCAATTACAAGCCGGAAGGCTGGATAATTGACACCCCGGAAAATCGTGCGGCAATGACGAACCTTTCGACGCTGATGGATGCCTGCCATGAGGAAAAGATTTTGGAAGGCAGAGCTCTTATTTGCGACAGCTCGCATAATTTGGTGGTGGATTTGGGATGCATGAAAGGAATCATCGCACGGGAAGAAGGCGCCCTGGGAATCCGCGAGGGGACCGTACGCGACATCGCGATCATTTCCCGCGTGAACCGTCCGGTATGCTTTGTCGTGACCGGCTTTCAAAAGGATGAATCCGGCGAACCGCTCGCGATCCTGTCCCGCAGGGCGGCCCAGGAGAAATGCCGGAAGGAATACATAGAGAACCTTCGCCTCGGGGATATCACGGACGCCCGCGTCACGCATCTGGAAACGTTCGGGGCGTTCGCGGATATCGGCTGCGGCATCATCGCGCTGCTGCCGATCGACGCGATCTCCGTTTCACGCATCGACCATCCGCGCGAGCGGTTCACCGTCGGCATGGACATCCGCACTGCGATCAAAGCGATCGAAAACGGGCGCATCACGCTGACCCAGAAGGAGTTGCTCGGAACGTGGGAGGAGAACGCGGCCCTGTTCCACGTCGGCGAAACGGTGGCCGGGATCATCCGCTCGGTGGAGCCGTACGGCATTTTTGTCGAGCTCACCCCGAACCTTGCTGGGCTGGCGGAGGTGAAGGACGGCGTTCTGCCCGGGCAGCAGGCCAGCATCTACATCAAGAGCATCCTGCCCGCGCGCATGAAGATCAAGCTGATCATCATCGACACGTTCGATTATTCTTACCGGCCGGTTTCCCCGAAATATTTCTTCAAGGGAAACCATATTTCCCGGTTCGTCTATTCCCCGGAATGCAGCGACAAGCAGGTCGTCACGGAATTTTCCCCGGATTAAACAGCAAAGAGGGCCGAACCTGTTTCAGGGTTCGGCCCTCTTTTATTTCTGTTTTTCCGGAAGATCGTCCTCGCCCTCCGGGTGTTTCGTCCTGAATTTCTTCAGGTTCTCCATCCGCTGCCGTTCCGTGTCGGCCTGCTCCGCCGACCGGATCTTCAGAATATGGGAATCCAGGACCTGACGGAACGTATCGTTGCGGTGGCGCATCCCCTGGGCATCCGTATATTCCACGGGCTGATAGTAGCGGGAGAATTTCTGCTGGTTCAGGAAGTTCAGCGCTTCCAGACGGCTGCGGGATTTTACGACGACGTCCGCCATTTTGATCGCGTTCATCGCATTGTAAGGCTCAAGGCGGTAGGCTTCGGCAAAATTGGCGAGCGCCGCCTCGTACCGGTGCAGATACTCCTGCGCCTGCGCCAACTCCTCAAAGATCTGCGCGCGGCACCGGTCCCCCTGGCTAAGCAGGATGCCGTTCTCGCTGACCATATGATACGGGAGCTCGATCCATCCCGGCGTTTCGAGATAAGCCGAAGCATACCGGACCGTTTCTTCGGCGTGGGAATTTCCGAGCCAGCTGCCGGCCTTCGCCGCCAGATACAGTTCCTTTGGGGTTGAGGGCTCTTCGCACAGCGAAAGGATTTTCAGAAGCCGCTTCCGGTCCGTTTCCAGCGAGGCGAAAAGCTCTGCAGCTTTTTCCTCATCCTCGCGCCGGCAGGGGACCGAAGGGTCGAGAAGGTGGAACAGCGCGGCTGCAAGACCTGATCTGTCATTCCATTGTTTTTCCGTCACAGGCATCATCTGCTTTCCGATGAATTTGTCCCCATATTATATTCCACTCGTCCCGAATTTACAAGAGGATTATTTGACAGCATTTCCAGCCTAGGCCTTGTTTGAGAAATAAAAAACGACGGATTTTCGGAATAAAATTGCGCCGAACAAGGAAGAAAGCGCAGGAATCCTTTCCGGATTCCGAGCATTTTTGACGCCGGGCGGCACAATTTTAGCCGAAATAGACTAGTCTCTTGATTTTTCAAACGAGGCCTAAGGAAGCGGGGCATCAAGAATCACAGTTTCCGTCGTATCCCAATCCTGATGCCCCGCTTTCCAGCCTGTTCCTATATTTCGGATAAGTTCAAGGAAATTATTTTGCCCTGAAGTCGCCCGTATTTTCTTTTGTCACAACGGTAGACCCCGTGTCTACTTTCTTTTCTCCGATATCTTTGCCCTGAACGGCATGAAACGCCGCGGTGACCGCACCATAGCCCATCTTATAGGGTTCCTGCGCGATGATGCTGTACAGGGAGCCGTTCTCAACCAGGTCGAGAGTCGTCTCGGAAGCGTCGAAGCCGATTGCTACTCCCTTCCAGCTTTTGTTGGCCGCCACCGCATCGCCGACCCCGACCGCGCCGGGCTCATTATTGCCGTAAAGGCCGACGACACCCTGGGAGATGAAGTTTTCGGCCGCCGCCTGAGAAGCCGCCACCTCCGAATTTCCGTACTGGGTTTCAAGAAGCTTATAGGGCGATCCTTCAAATGCGTCGCGGAAGCCCTTTTCCCGGTCGATCGAGGTCTGGGTCGCGTTGGAGAACGCCACGATGCCGATATTGCCGGACGTGATCCCTTTCTCTTTCAGCCCTTTGATCATCTGCTCGCCGGCCTTTTTTGCCGCCGCATAGTTATCTGTCGTATAGCTTGCGACCGCGTCGAATTTTGCGGTGGAGTCGGCATATACGATCTTTACTCCCGCTTTTGCCGCACCTTCCAGCGTAGAAGTGATGGCATCGGGGTCAACCGCCGCCACTACCAGCCCGTCGCATTTCGCGGCAACCGCGTTGTTCAGCATTTCAATCTGCAGAGCCGTATCCTTTTTGTCGGGCGCCATCCACTGATATTTGCACCCCAGCTCTTTCGCTGCGGCTTCGGCACCCTTGTTGACGTTGACCCAGTGGTTGTCCAGGCCGTCCATGGTAACGAGAATAATACTGACATCCGCCGCGCTCTTTGCGCCCGCTGCTTCCGACGTTCCCGCCGCCGACCCGGCCGGCTCAGAGGCTCCCTTTGACTCGGACGTTTTGCATCCGCCGAGGGAAATTGCCATCGTCAATGCGAGAATGGCCGCCAATAGTTTCTTTTTCATGTTTCATTTTCCTCCCATTTGTTTTGTACTGAATAGTCTTTATCTATCAAAGCCATCCGGATGGCTTCAATACCACCTTTACTTTGTTTCCTTTTTTCCTTTTTTTCTTGTGCGGGTCACAATATCGACCATGACCGCCAAAATGACGATGATACCGATGATAATGTTTCTCAGGGCCACGGGAGCTCCGGCAAACTGAAGCCCGTTCTGCAGGATTCCCCAGATTCCGGCGCCCGGTATCACGCCGGCCAAAATTCCGGTTCCTCCGAGGGTCGAAATCCCGCCGATCACGCAGGCCGCGACCGCATACATTTCATAGGTGCCGCCGGCATCCATCGTCCCCATGCCGGCCGAAGCCAGCAGGATCAGCCCGGTCAGGCAGGCGCAGAGCGCGCTGACGACATAGGTCGTCAAAATGGTATGGAACGAATTCACGCCGGACAGCTTTGCCGCATCCAAATTGCTGCCGACCGCATAGATATACCTGCCGGTGCGCGTTTTGCTCAAAATAAAATTGAAGATGATCCACAACACGACCGTGATCCAGACCGTGCTGTAAATATTCAGAAAGCTGTCGTAATACAGGGCGTCGCGGAACTGCTGAGCGGTAGTCCCGATGAAATCCGTATTGTGGTTGTTATTGACCAGCTGCGCGAGGCCGCGGGCAAGCGTCATGGTGCCCAGCGTCGCAATAAAAGAAGGGAGATTGATTCTTGCCACCAGAATCCCATTTAAAACCCCGATCGCAAGCGCCAGAACAATCGTGATTACACAGGCCAAAAAGGGATTCACGCCATGGCACATCAGCGTCCCCGCCGTCATACAGGACATGCCGACGACCGACCCGATGGAAAGGTCGATATTTCCCGTGATCAGGACATATCCCTGGCCGATGCCGATAATCAAAGTGGGAGCGATCTGCCGGAACAGGTTCTGGATATTGTTTCCGGACCGAAAAGAAGGGCTCAAAATACTGAAAATCAAAAACAATATCACAAAACCGGCTGCCGCGCTGACAACGGACCGCACCCCACGCGCCTTCATCATTTGATTAAACCAATTCTTTTTTTCCTCTTTCATCTTTTTTTACCCCTTAAATTTTTGATTCAAAATTAGTTGCATAGGACAGGATCCTGTCTTCCGTCGCTTCTTCCGGCATCAATTCCCCCGTGATGCGGCCGTCGCACATGACGACAATGCGGTCGCTGATTCCCAGCACCTCCGGCAGCTCCGACGAGACGAACAGAACGCCGATCCCCTGCATTTTCAGCTGATTCATCAGGTTGTAAATCTCCACCTTGGCGCCGACGTCGACGCCCCTTGTCGGTTCGTCGAAAATAACGACCCTGGAATTCCGTGCCAGCCATTTCCCGACGACGACTTTCTGCTGATTCCCCCCCGAAAGGCTTTCGGCGTTGTTTTCCAGATTGGCCAGCTTGATGTTCAGATCCGAAACGACCTTCTTCGCAAGTTTATTTTCCTTTTCCCTGTTTACTCTGCCGATCAGGTTGCTGATCCAGTCCAGATTGGTCAAAGCCAGATTTTCTCTTACGCTGAGCTTTACGCACAGGCCGTCTTTTTTGCGGTCTTCCGGAACCAGGACGATTCCGGCCTTGATCGCATCCATCGGCTTTTTGATCGGAACGCTTTTCCCATCCAGAATCACCTCTCCGGAGTCCTTGGGGTCGGCGCCGAAAATCGCCCTTGTGGTTTCCGTTCTGCCCGCTCCCATCAGCCCGGCGATCCCGACGATTTCGCCCTCATACAGGCTTAAATTCACATTCCGCACCATATGCCCCGCGTTCAGATTTTTTACCTCAAAAATCTTTTTTCCCTTTTCACAACGCACCCTGGGGAATTTTTCCGTAATCGTCCGCCCGACCATTTTGGAAATCAGCTGGTCCATGGTGTAGTCTTTGAATTTCCCTTCCATGATGAACTCTCCGTCCCTGAGAATCGTAACCCGGTCGGCGACATGCGTCAGCTCCTCCAAACGGTGGGAGATGTAGACGATCCCGCATCCTTCGCTTCTCAGCTGCCTGATGATCCGGAACAGCTCGTTGATCTCTTTCGAGGAAAGCGCGGATGTCGGTTCGTCCATCACCAGAATCTTCGCATGGATCGAGAGCGCCTTTGCGATTTCGACCATCTGCTGTTTCGACACCGAAAGATTGCCGACGGTTTCATTTGGATTCAGTTCTATTTTCAGGGAATCCAAAACCTTTTTGGTGTCTTCCATCATTTTTTTATTGTCCACATGGAAGCCGCTCATACTTTCACGGCCAAGAAAAATATTCTCTGCGACGGTCAGATGCTGACACATATTCAATTCCTGGTGGATGATGGCGATGCCCAACTCCTGCGCTTTTTTGGTGTCCAGATCCCCCTGGTCTTCTCCAAAGATGCGCATCGTACCGGAATCGCGCGTATAAACGCCGCTCAAAATCTTCATTAAAGTAGATTTTCCGGCGCCGTTTTCTCCAAGCAGGACCATGACTTCCCCGCGTTTTAAATTGAATTTTACGTCTTTCAGCACTTGGACCCCTGCAAAGGATTTGTCGATGTGCTCCATTTCAACAATATACTCATCCATGTCCCTATCCTCTTTATGTAAAAATTTTTAATTTGTATGATTCATATAAAAATATTTGTTTTGATTTCCGAATTAAGTATAACATCTAACATCGGTGGAATAAAGATACATATTTTTCGTTGATGGGTACAATTCTTTTTATCTTTTTCGCTATTTTAGGCTGCAATTGATTTGATTTTTTATCAATCTTGCGAAAAATGCGTTCTAAAACAAGGCTCGACAAACACGTGGCGAATCAGCAGTCGAGAGCGCCGAAACGTACGAAATTCCCAGCACGAATCGCCTCGGTTCCCTACCGGTTCAAAGTCTTTTCGTGATGGAAAAGCTCCCCCGCCGGCCAATCATGCGGCGGGGGAGCTCTGTAGCAATCCGGGTTTTTTCGTTTTTCCTCCCCAAAAATGGACAAACCGGAATCCAGATCCATTTCGGAACCGGGCATTTTTTGATTTCACAAAGATTTTACCTTCCTCTAATGCTATCTATCATTTCACATAATATACTTTGAGTAAAGAGGTGAGCGTATGAATACTTCATCGCACATTTTGATGGGGAGGTTTTTATGGGAATACGCAGAACAGCATTACCGAATCCGTCTGGAACGGAAAAGCTATCTTCTCGGCAACGTTCTGCCGGATTACTGCCCGTCGTTTCTGATCCGTCCGCATTATCTGAAAAACAACGCCGGATATGTGCAGAGTGTCATCCGGCTCCTTGTATCGAGACATCCCTCCGGATACCATGACAAAAAGGATTCTCACCTTCTGGGAGTCCTTTGCCATTTCTATGCGGATTTTTTCTGCTGTGCGCACAGCGAAGATTTTACGGGGAGCCTTTCGGAACATATTGCGTATGAAAGCAGGCTCCACCGCTATTTTGTCGAAAACCTGGATCAATTCGGCTCCATCCGTTTCATCGCCCAGTCCGTGCCATCCGCGGGGGCGGATGAGATCTACCGGCAGTTCGAGGCGCTTCATTCCAGCTATCTTCTGTCGCATCCGTCGTTCGGAAACGACATTCTGTACACCATGATGGCCTGTATGGATTTAATTGTCCTGACCTGCGGCTCGGCGGAAAAAAAGCAGTCTGCCTGCCGCGATCTGGAAGCGGTATAACGCGAAAGGAGCGGGAAAGTTGCGGATTGCATTTTTTACGGACACTTTTTACCCGCAGATCAACGGGGTCTCCAACACCTTATCCTATCTGAGCCGGTACCTGCGGAAAAAGAAGATCGAGCATGTCTTCTTCGCCCCCGACTATGGATTCGAATCCGCCGACTGCGAGGGCCTGCCGGTGACGCGGTTCAAAGGATTCTGCCCGGTGATTTACCCGGAATGCCGGATCGCGTTTGTGCCTTTGAAAAGGGCGACCGAGCTTCTGACGGAGTTCGCCCCGGATGTGGTACATATCGTGACCGAGGCGAGCATGGGGCTGGCCGGGCTGCGGGCCGCGACGGCGCTGGGCATCCCGGTCGTGATGTCGTACCATACCAATTTCGATCAGTACCTTCACTTTTACCACCTGACGTATTTCAGCCAGGCCCTGTGGTCCTATATGAAATGGTTCCACAGCTTTGCCCTGGCGAACCTGTGCCCTTCCCGCGACACGCTGGAATCCATGAGGGAGCGCGGGTTTCAGAATCTGGGCATCTGGTCGCGCGGGATCGACCTGGAACGGTTCGGCCCCTCCCATTTCTCGCCCGAGCTGCGGGCGAGGCTGGGGGCGCGGGACAAAACCGTGTTCCTGTATGTCGGCAGAGTCTCGGTGGAGAAAGGGCTCGACGTTCTGATCCGGAGCATCCGCAGCGTCAGCGGCGTACGCGGGGACGAAGTGCAGTTCTGGATCACCGGGGATGGCCCTTACTTAAACGAGATGAAGGCCATGGATCTGCCGAACGTCGTTTTTACCGGAGAAAAGCGCGGGGAAGAGCTGGCGCAGGTCTACGCCAGCGCCGACGCGTTCGTATTCCCATCCGGCACCGAAACGTTCGGGAACGTGCTGCTGGAAGCGATGGCGAGCGGCCTTCCCGCCGTCTGCACGGATTCCGGCGGGGTGACGGACTACACCGCCGACCGGGAGAACGCCCTGGTATGCCGGTACCGGGACCCCGACAGCCTGTCCCGGGCCATCCTCGACCTGCTGGACCCCGCTCTGCGCAGCCGGATCCGTCATCAGGCGCTGCGCACGGCAAAGGAAAAAAGCTGGGACAGCGTATTCGGCACGCTGATGGGCCATTACGAGGCGGCGAGGATTTCCCAGCCGATGTATCGCAATCCCTGATTTCGTCTTGCACAAAACGACGATTGGAAGCGCTTATTTTCTACAGGAGAAGGAGATCGCATGAAAATAGCAGTGGTAGGAACAGGTTACGTGGGTCTGGTTACGGCCGTCTGTCTGGCGCATTGGGGGCACACGGTGGCCTGCGTCGAAACGGACCGGAAAAAGCTTTCGGCCCTGAAGGCGGGGCGCTCCCCCATTTTTGAACAGGGCGTGGAGGAACTGATGCACAGCTGCGCCGAAAGGCTGAGCTACACGGACAGCTGCGGCGAGGCGTGCGCCGACGCGCAGGCCGTCTTTATCTGTGTCGGGACGCCCGCGCGCGACGACGGCTTTGCAAATTTAAAGCAGGTTTTCACGGTCGCGGAAGAAATCGCCGCCTGCGCCTGCAGGGACTGCGTCTGCGTCGTCAAGTCCACCGTCCCGATCGGAACGAACCTGAAGCTGGACCGCTTGTTTTTTTCCAGAACGAAAAGGGGCGTTTCGATCGAAGCCGCGGCCAACCCGGAATTTTTGTCGCAGGGGACCGCCGTGCGGGATTTCCTTTCCGGCCCGCGGGTCGTGATCGGCGTGGAAAGCGCGCACAGCGGAGAAATCCTCAAATGCATCTACGCCGATTATCACGGAAAAATCATCGTGACCGACCGGCAGACCGCGGAGATGATCAAGTATGCATCGAACAATTTTCTCGCCCTGAAAATCTCGTATATCAACGAAATCGCGAACCTTTGCGAGATCGTCGGGGCAGATGTGGAAACCGTCGCCCGCGGGATGGGGGCGGACAGCCGCATCGGGGATAAATTCCTGCGCGCGGGCATCGGCTACGGCGGCTCCTGCTTCCCGAAGGACACCAAGGCGCTCCACTGGCTGGCAAAGCACCACGATTATGAGATCAAGACCGTCAAGGCCGCGATCGAGGTGAACGAGAACCAGAAAATCCGGCTGATCCAGAAGGCGCACCGGTATTATCCGAGCCTGGAGGGCTTGACGGTCGCGGTTCTGGGGCTCACGTTCAAGCCGGGCACGGACGATCTGCGGGACGCGCCGTCTATCCCGAACATCGCCGTCCTGCTTCAGGAAGGGGCAAAAATCCGCGTGTGGGACCCTTCCGGGTACGAGCGGATCAACGCCGTTTACCCCGGCCGGCTCGCCTGCTGCGGCACCATCGAAGAGGCCGTCGGCGGCGCGCACCTCTGTCTGATTCTGACCGAATGGAAGCAGATCCGGGAGTTCGACCCCGCCGGATACGAAAAACTCATGAAAAGGCCGGTCGTGATCGACGGGCGCAACTGCTACAGCCGGGACGCCGCGCAAAAGGCCGGCATCGCCTACGACTGCATCGGCAGGCCGCGGATCCTGCCGAGGAGCTGGACGGATCAGGCGGGCCGCGTGCTTTCCCTTCCGGTTCATTCCCGCAAAACGGCTTCCGCCTCCGTCATGAGCTTACAGACCTCCGTCTAAGCTTCTGGCAGAAGCATAAAAAAATAAGGCCGCGCTTTGGCGCGGCCTTATTTTTTTATAGAAGCTCCCGCTTCCGTTTCCGCCGTTTATAGAGCAGAATTCCCAGATACACGAGAAGGAACACCGCCAGAACCGCGACGAGCGTCGCGGTCTGGCCCGGCCCGCCCATCTTTACCTCGGCCCAGAGAGTGTCGAGCAGACGGTTCGTGTCGTCGGGCAGGTTGGTGAAAATTTCGGACCGGTCCAGAATTTTCTGGTCGGGGTAGAAGATCGGGTTGTCGACTACTTCCTTCGGCAAAAGCTTTTTTGCGGCGCTTTCCGGCGTGGAATATCCGATATAATCGACGTTGGCCGCGGCGATCTCGGGATCGCACAGAAAATTGATGTAGGCTTCCGCCGCTGCCTTATGGCGGCTTCCTTTTGGGATGCAGACGGCATCCACGAAGAAGTTGGTCCCTTCCTTGTCCGGAATGGCAAAGCCGATGTCGGGATTATCCTCCACGAGCGTCGCGGCATCCCCCGCGTAATACGGCGCGAGCCACGCGTCCCC
>ENA-UOOK01004768-UOOK01004768.1-fermentation-metagenome-genome-assembly--contig:-NODE-4768-length-14222-cov-5.860874_pt1 | contig 14222 bp, 13 predicted proteins | sample MGYA00245777_ERZ724023 | MGnify/ENA primary metagenome ERZ724023 (study PRJEB28704, sample SAMN03018312) | fermentation metagenome | biome: anthropogenic terrestrial biome; feature: soil; material... | reverse complement strand
GATGTCCCGATTGACGGTATCATTCAAGACTGGCAATACTGGGGCGGCAACTATTTGTGGAACGCCATGGAATTTCTGAATGAGAATTTTCCCGATCCGAAAAGAAGAGAGACAACCGGACCTGTCACAACTGCACCGGAGGCAATCAACAAGTCTGAAAATAATTCTTTCAGAATTGTTACTATCAAAAATTTGTTATTGTTCCCCATCTTTCAATAATTGTTTTGCCCTTTTTGCAATAGTTTTTGAACCGTATAACGGAAGCATTTCGCATATTTTTTTCTTGTTCAACCCGGACAAATTGTCAAAATGTGCATTGGAATCAATATATAAAGTATCAAGGAATGCCCTTTCCGGAGTTGCAATATTGATGTTGTTTTTAATGGCTACTCCGTATGTCGAAACGAGAATTTCACCCTTCAACTTTGTAATTCTTATATTTTTGTCGTCAATATTGATATTTCTGCTCAAATATCCTGCAAGTGTGACGGTTCCATCGTGACGGGCGATTACGCCACTCCTGTAGAGAACCGACTGAAACGAAATATAGACCGGAGTGTAGAGCAGACATGCAAGCTCTTCAAACTTGTATTCAGGCTTGGTGTAAATCCCTTTTCGAGGATTGAGCAATTTGCCGGTTCTGACAGCATAATTCAGGCGGTAATTGATTGAATCGAAATCAAATTCGTTGACAAGCATTGCCACGTCCGACAAACGGAAGACACTCCTCTTATCGGTTTCTATGGCTGAAATGATGCTGTTATTGCGTTTTATTTCATTCATTTTGGCAAATCATACGTATAGTTCTCAAAGATAGTGATAAAAATATTATATGCCAAATTAATTAGGTATATTTGCACAATAAATCACATATGTTAAATAATTATTATAAACACTTAATTATATGAAACTTGATGGAAGAAGAGTCAGCAGTAATGTTGATGATCGCCGCGGCAGACGCGGAGCAAAAGTCGGTGGATTCGGCATCGGCGGTCTCATTATCATCGGACTCATAACATGGCTTATGGGAGGTAACCCTCTTGAAGTAATCGGTGACCAGGCTGCCGTTTCAGGCAATGCCTCACAACAGACAGAATATGTTCCTGATGCACAGGAGGAAGAATTAGCCACTTTCTCCAAGCAGATACTTGCCGGTACAGAAGATATCTGGAGCGATATTTTCAGAGAAATGGGACGTACTTATCAACCCCCTAAGTTGGTGTTGTTTACAGATGCAGTACAGTCAGGATGCGGTTATGCATCGGCACAGACAGGTCCGTTCTATTGTTCGGGGGATCAATGTGTGTATATTGACCTCTCATTTTTCAGGGATATGAAAAACCAGCTCGGAGCCGATGGAGATTTTGCGTATGCTTACGTAATCGCACACGAAGTGGGGCATCATGTACAATATCTGCTCGGCACACTCTCGGAAGCTCATAATCAGATGCGCGGCCTAAGTGAGTCCGAAAGCAATAAGATACAAGTAAGACTTGAATTGCAGGCCGATTTTTATGCAGGCGTATGGGCATACAACGACAACAAACGCTTCAGGTCACTCGAAGATGGAGACATTGCCGAAGGGATGAATGTCGCATCGAAGATTGGAGATGACTACCTTCAGAAAAAGGCCAGAGGCTATTCCGTTCCCGATTCATTCAATCACGGTACATCGGCTCAACGCATGCGCTGGCTTAAAAAAGGACTCAGCACAGGCAATATCAACGACGGTGATACTTTTTCGCCAAGATATAGCGACTTATAACATCTTTGGAACCGTTTTTGCTAAGAAGCTGTTCGTTGCACAATAACAATTAAAATGAAAAAATACTTACTACTACTCGTACTTATTTCTGCTGTTTCATGTACTAAAATGACTCCTGAAAAGCAGATTGCCCGCATTTTCAATTATTTCGACAAAAATACTTCCGCTGTTTCAACACTTGAAACAGTATGCAATAATTATCCTGCACGTATGTCAGGCAGTCAGAACAATTCTGATGCGATTGACTATTTTACCCTTGTTTTGGGAAAATATGTCAAACCCGATAATCTTTGGACACAGGATGTCACAGTTCCCAATTGGAATCCGGGTGAGACGAAAGTCACCTGTATCCCATCAAAAGGGGAGCCCTTTAATCTTAATTCCGTTCCTTTGGGGCTTTCCATAGGCACGGATGGCCAAACCATTACGGCAGATGTTGTGGAAGTATCCTCAAGAGAAGATTTCGATAAAGCTGCAATCAAAGATAAAATAGTTTTTTTCAATGAAGCGATGAGTGATGAAAATGGCTATGGCAAGGCCGGATGGCAACGCAGACAGGGAGCAGCCATGGCCGCAAAGAGAGGTGCTGTCGGTGTGATTGTACGTTCTCTGACCAAACTCACCAATGATGACCCTCATACAGGCGTTACCAACTATGAAGATTCGGTAAAGCAGATTCCTGCAATAGCCATTTCGACTATGGGGGCCGACAAGCTCTCTGCGGAGCTGAAAAATGACAATCGTATGAAAGTTTCCATAAGTTCAACTTCAAAAAGACTTCCTGATGCCATTGGACGCAATCTTGTCGCCGAATTTACGGGCAGAGAGCATCCTGAACACATTATCCTCCTTTCCGCCCATATCGATTGCTGGTTCAACAGTCAGGGAGCACAGGACAATGCCGCAAGTTGCGTGGCTGCCATCGAGACACTGAGAGCATTCAAAAAGCTTGGAATAAAGCCTAAAAATACCATTCGCATCGTTCTTTATCAAGACGAAGAGACAGGTTTGGCCGGAATGAAGGAATATGCAAAGATTGCAAAGGAAAAAGATGAACAATATCTGTTCAATATGGAAATGGACAGCGGTGCAGGCGGACCTAAGACATTTATGGTAAGCGAGCCGGAGGGATTCTATATAAAAATGAAAGATATTGTCAACCAATATCTTTCAAGTTACGGAGTAGAAGAAATACAATCTTTGAAAGGCGGTCGTGCCAATTGGCCTCTGACCGAAAAAGTACATGCTCCATTCTATCTGTACAGATCAAATACCGAAAAGTACTTCGATATTCACCATTCTTCTTCCGATAATTTTGACAAGGTGGATCAGGCAGCCTTCAAAAAAGGAATAGCTGCCATCACCTCCTTTGTCTATTTGATGGATTAACCACTATATGGATGTCCTTAATGATTAGTGAATTATAATTCAGCTTTTTTAAGTGCAGTAATAGTAGCCTGACGCCCCATTTCCACGATTTCGTCAAATTTGTAGAATTCCATGGTACTGTATGCGTTTTTAGGGATGCTTACCACTACCTCCGGCTTGTATAAGGCTATAGAGCGCTCGGAATTGGTTTGAAGCATCATGGAAAACGAGTCGGAAAGAAGCGTATAATAATTAAGTGACTCCTTTTCCTCTTTGGAAAGCGACTTTTTCTCTTCAAAGCTCATCAGATGGTGGATTGGAATCTTTAGCTTTTCAAAAAAAGATTTCTCCTCTTCTTTCTGAAATGTACTCTTCGGTGTTTTACGCTTGAATGCAAATGGAGCATTAAGGTCAACACATACCAATATGTCTCCGTCTGTCCTCTGAACTCTGTCGAGAGGAATCGGATTTGACACTCCTCCGTCTATAAGTATCATATCCCCTATTTTATACGGTTTGAACAGAGAGGGAATGGAGATTGAGGCGCGAATGGCATCAAACAGATTGCCACTGTTGAAGACCACCTCTTTTCTGTGTTTTATGTCTGTTGAAACTGCCGTAAACGGGACATTCAGATCTTCAATATTCTTGTTTGGAACAAATTTCTTTAATTCGGTGATAATCTTCTGTCCTTTTACGAATCCATCCATACTTACCGTAAAATCGAGCAATGTAAAGACTTTCATCTTATCAACGCTCTTCATCCATTCTTTAAAGGCATTTAATCCACCGGCGGCATAAATACCGCCTATCAATGCCCCCATAGAGGCTCCGGAAATGGAAGTTATTTCAAACCCCCTTTTTTCAAGTTCTTCTATGGCGCCAATATGGGCAAGTCCCCGTGCTCCACCGCTGGCAAGGACAAGTGCAACTTTTCTACTCATTTGTTTAAGTTTGTTAAATAGTTATCATCCAAAGTTAAGAATATTTTTAATTTTGTACCACAAAATAGCAATTTCATGAAACAAGTATTATCATTTCTTTCGGAATTAGTTGAAAATAACAATAAGATATGGTTTGATGCTCACAAACAGGATTATCTTAAAGCACAGGCCACATTTAACCGGATTGCAGCCGAAATTATAGAAGGAGTCGGACAATTTGACCCTTCAGTCAGGGGGTTACGATTAAAAGACTGTACCTATAGGTTTTACAGAGATATAAGATTTTCAAAAGACAAATCTCCCTACAAAACCCATTTCGGAGTATTCGTTGCCCAGGGAGGCAAATGCAGCGGACATTCAGGTTACTATTTCCACATAGAGCCGAATGGAGCCAATTATTTGCAGCACAGCTTATTATGTTGTGGAGCATACGCTCCTGAACCCATAGTACTCAAGAGCATCAGAGAAGAATTCATGCTTAATGGCGATGGTCTTGCAGAGAGTATAAAAGAGGCCGAAGGGTTTGAACTTGACAGAAGTTATGCCCTCAAAAATATCCCTAAAGGGTTTCCGGCAGACTCGGAGTATGCCGAATATTTCAAACTCAAAAATGTGCTGCTTAACAAGTACATTGATGAAGATTATATTTTCAGCGAAAATCTTGTAAAAAATGTAGTCGCCGACTTCAGATTATGTTACAAATTCAACACAATCATCAACGCTGCGGTGGATTTTGCCTACCGGGAAATGACATAGAGTATCCGGCCTCTATCTCATCTATAAAGATAAATGCAGGCTGTCCCGCTCCCCAATTTGATTGCCATTCAGGCATTGAATGTTCGTGAAGCAGCACAACTCTCAATACGTTGAAGTCAACCGGAGGAAACATTACAGTATGATTTATAATTTCGCTATTGGGGCTTTCTCGATTCATCGGAGGATAATCTGCTGATGCAATAAGAGAAAACTCATCTGAAGGAACTCTGCGTCCGTAAACTCTTATGCCGCGTATGTCAAAGCACCCATCTCCTTTGTTGACACATACATTGACCGACACATAACTGATTTCGGCATTGGTGGTCAGGTCCGCTTCAAAATCTTGTGCATAGTATCCTATCCATCGACCTGTTCTGTAATTGATATTTCCTCTCAATCCGTCAACAAGTGTATTTGGTCCACCAAATCCGTATTGTCTGTGTGGTGGTGTCTTTACGTTGATGGGCTTGCCTGTTGTTTCGGATACGGTAAAAACCTCTTTTGATACTTTACTTATTTTTTCTCCCCTTATGGCAACTGCTCTCAACTCACAATTGCGCTGTATCCTGATCGGAGCAGAATATTTCTCGGAGTTTATGTCTGGATCGGTTCCATCAAGAGTGTAATAAATATCTGCATTGTCTATCGTGGACATTGTAACAGATACTGTTCCATTTTCACTTTTGAGATCCATCCTCACGTCAAGCAATTGAGTGGCATAATTGTAGCCCAAATGAGAGTAAATCTTGAATTGGCGAAATATCCTCTTCAAGAAGCCATGGTAACTCTTATTTTCAGGGTTACACCATTGAACCTCAGACAAAGCCGCCATTCTCGGCAACACCATATATTCCACAAGTGATTCATCTCCAATATATTCAGTCCAAAGATTAGCCTGAAGCCCTATTATGTTGTCTTTTGCCTCCTGAGGAAGATCCACAGGCACCGGTTCCAGATTGTAAACATTTTCAATAGGAACATATCCGCCAATGGCGAGCGGTTCATTGTCTATTTCAAGTGTCTGATAATAATTAAAATAAAGATCCTGATTGGGGACCATTATGACTTTATTCCCCATTTTGGCAGCTTCAATCCCACCGCTTGTACTTCTCCATGACATAACGGTGGCTGTCGGAGAAAGGCCTCCTTCAAGTATTTCATCCCAACCTATAATCGAACGTCCGTGTTCGTTCAGATATTGTTCGATTCGCCTCATGAACCAGCTTTGAAGCCCCTGTTCTTTGGTAAACTGCTCCGTGGCTTTGATATTTTCGTTCTTTATTCTCTGCTGACAGGCAGGACACTGTTCCCAACGAATTTTAGGACATTCGTCACCACCTATATGAATATATTCAGACGGAAACAACTCCATGATTTCTGATAGTACGTCCTCTACAAATCCGACTGTAGTGTCATTTCCCGCACAAAGAACATCATCCGAGATCCCCCACTGCTGCCACACTTTGTAAGGTCCTTTTGTACAACCCAACTCAGGGTATGCCGAAAGTGCAGCCTGCATGTGCCCAGGCATATCTATTTCAGGAATGATGGTAACATACCTTTCTGCTGCATATTTAACAATATCCCTGATCTGTTCCTTGATTTGATATTTGATCCGATGCATGGAGCTCACAATGTAATCCATCTTCTTTACTTGCTCGAGAGCGACCGCGCCGGTAATCTCGCTCATCCTGTAATTTTGCCCGATGAACACATCATCCGCTGCGTTTTTGGACAGAAAGCCTTCTTTTTCCCGGAACATTCCCTGGTCATGATATCGGACTGCCCTTTCATACAGCTTTGCATCCTTTGTGGTAACCGCTCCCCCGTCTCCGGTGGTCAGAATCTTGTTGATCTGCAGGCTGAAACAATTGATTTCCCCAAAAGTACCGGAGTATTGATCCCGATATCTGGAACCGCAGGACTGCGCCACATCTTCGATCACCATCAGGTGATACTTCTTTGCAGCCTCCATGATCCGGTCCATCTGACACGGATTGCCAAGGATCGGTACGGGCATAATGGCCTTTGTGTATTTGTCCACCACTTTGCCGATGGAATCCGGATCGATGTTCATGCTTTCATCAATATCCGCAAATACCGGAACGGCTCCCGCGCATACGACAGCTCCCGCTGACGCAATAAAGGTACAGGCCGGAACGATCACCTTGTCTCCGGGGCCGATACCCGCCGCTTTCATGGCTACAATAAGGGATGCGGTTCCTGATGTTACGCCCAATGTATATGGATTGCCTATTTTTTCAGAGAATGCTTTCTCAAATGCCCTGGCTTTCCCCAGTACATGAGGGCCGTAATAACGATAAGGCGATTTGCTGTCGATCACTTCCGTCACCGACCGCTTCTCTTCCTCCCCGTAAACACTGGCTCCGGGATAGGGCATCGGCACAGGCGTCTTGCGGACTGGCTCCCCTCCATCAATGGCTAATTTATTCGGATCCGACATATGGACAATCCCCTTTCTATATACTTTGTATACTTCCATACTTCTGATTATCTTCCTTTATTATACCTCCGGATTTCCCGGATTCCTTTGCATATTTTTCATTTGTATTGACCATTTCTATAAATATTCCGGCGATCTTTCTTCCATTTAACGGATAGTTGTACTTCTCTTACAGAATCTACCTTTTTTCGGTTGCAATTTGCAAAGAAAACATATATGATATAGATAGCAGGATAAATAGAAGAAAACCATAAAGTAAGTGAGACATCCATCCAAAATAAGTTTTCATCAGAATTATGGCCATCGCTGCTGTTTTAAGCAAGATCGTCCTGGAAGACACCTGATTTATTTCCATCAGTATCTGTATGCCATGGCAGAGCCTGGCGCTCTGCAGACTGCAGGACATTACGATATAATCCATTTATTTTTGATTCCGGTGGAATGGAAACTAGGGAATCTTTCTATATTTTTGTTTCCTTTCCCGGACCGCATACGGCAGCCCGGAATACGAAAAGCATTAAGATAATTACAGAGGAAGTGTGTGGTGACAAATGTGAAGGCAAGGATCCGCATTTCCGCATTATCGGTTGGGATTTTTCCGTTGATGAGTTGGGAGATCCTGTGCTGATCGAATACAACGGTGCCCCCGGAATGAACCAGATCAGCCGCGGCCCGCTTTTCGGGGACCTGACCGAACCGGCTTTAAATACGATATTTTTACATGCAGATGAGTTACGGAATATTTGAGTTGCAGGGCAACTTCAAATAAATACAAAACCAGAAAGGATGGTACCATGAATATTTCTGTTTTAGGTGCAGGCAACTGCGGGACATCGGTCGCTGCGGACTTGAGCCGTCGGGGCCATGAGGTGACATTGATCAAAACATCCCATGCCATGCACGATCAAAATTTCAATGCCCTTCTGAAAAATGGCGGTATGGTAAAAATTTGCGAAAAGGAAAAAACGACAACGGTCAAAATAAGCCACGTTACCAGGGACCTCTCCCGCATCAGCGAAAGCGATCTGATACTCATTCTGATCCAGACCAATTACCATGAAGATCTGATCCGGCACATCAAGCCATATCTTCATGATGGCCAGATCCTCCTGATCAATCCGGGCTACCTTTCCACGGCTTATGTCCTGAAGCATTGCCCGAACATCGATCTGACCATCTGTGAGGCGCAGAGCGCTTTTATTGATTGCCGGATCAGCGAACCGGGCGAGATCAGGGTTGGCTTTCGAAATGTCCGCAATCCCATCGGAATCTACCCGGCAAAGCATGCCAGGAAAGCAAAGGATACGCTGAATACACTGGGATTTCCTTTTGTCTATCTCCCCTCTGTCCTCGAAGCCGCCCTTCATAATCCCAATCTCATTGTCCATACAGTGGGAGCTGTTATGAGTATCCCCCGTATTGAAAAAACCAATGGGGAGTACTGCATGTATCATGAGGTTTTCACCCCCGGTGTCTGGCGCATTCTTGAGTCATTGGACGGGGAAAAAATGGATGTGATGGAGAGACTGGGGTGTGAACGTCTTTCCTATGTGGAAGCCTGCAAGTACCGGAACACCCTGGATGACACCAGAGACGCCAAGGAGGTTTTCTTTTGGTACGCCGCCATGCCTACACGGGCAAAGGGACCGGTTACAGTGGACTCCCGATATATTTCAGAGGATGTGCCACAGGGACTTGTGCTGCTTGAAACTCTGGGGGAAAAGTTCCGGATCGGGACCCCCATCTGCAGCTCCCTGATCAATATGGCCTCCGCAGCGCTGGGACGCGATCTGAGGCTGGAAGGCAGAACATTGGACCGTCTGGGGGAGGATATCGTAAAGCGCATTATCAGGGATAAAAAAGGCGGTTCCAGGCTGCGTCTGCCAGAGCAGGCTCCTTATGGAACTGCAAGCGAATCCACACTGTGATGCCCACACGATAACGCGTACCCGCCGGAAACGCAGCGGAATTTTCTCCATGGCAAAAGCCATTTTACAGCAGGACTGTCATAAAAAATATCAAGGAAAAAGCATACCATGCAAACAATCCGGGTGATTTCTGATATATAATGATAGCAACAGAGCAGAAAGGAGTTTTGCCATGCTGATTGACGTACATGCTCATATCTGGAAGGGAAAATATGAGCAGGATAAACGGAATATTGTAAAAGCCTGCAGGTTATATGGTATTTCACGGATATATATCTCCGGACTGGGCTCTCAACAACCGGATGAACAGGAAGTAAAAGAAGTGAATGCCGAAGTGCATCAGTTTATGAAGGAAGAAAAGGACCTGGTAAGAGGGTACTGTTCCATAAACCCGGCAAATAAAAATTGCCTGGATACCCTGAAACAGGGTATTGAGGAATATGGAATGTCCGGAATGAAACTTTGGGTTGCCACATTTTGCGATGACCCAAGGGTATACCCATTGATTGAACAATGCATCCAATATGATGTTCCCATTCTGATTCATGCTTTTCATAAAGCCGTAGGCCAGCTCCCTTTCGAATCCCATAGCTGGAATGTGGCGAATCTGGCCCGAAGATACCCGGAAGCCCGGATTATCATGGCCCATATGGCCGCGAACTGCTACACCGGGCTGAAACCGATCCGGGATCTTGACAATGTCTGGACCGACTTCTCGGGGACCATCATCCGTGGGGAAGATATCAACTACGCAAAGGAAACCATCGGGGCAAAGCGGATCCTGTATGGCACAGATATGCCGGGGGCCTCTCCGCTGGTCTGCATGGGCCAGGTGGAGGAGGCAGATCTGACTCCGGAGGAAAAGGAACAGATTTTCTATAAAAATGCCATGGATCTATTCCAATAAGGGCAAAGCATTGGAGGAGTGTTTTTTGAAAGCCATAGATATGAACTGCTATATCGGAAACTGGCCTTTTCGGAGGCTGCGTCGGAACAGCATGGAGGATCTGAAACGCATTCATGCGGAAAATGGTATCGAATCCGGCTATGTCTCTTCCCTGAACAGCATCTTTTACAACGATCCCTATGAAGGGGAAAAAGAGCTTCAGGAAGCCCTGACGGGGACATCCTATCAGCATGTCATGACGCTGAATCCCCTTCTGCCGGTATGGGAGCAGGATATACACAGGGCAGAAAAGGAAATGAATATCAGGGGAATCAAAATATTCCCGGGATACCATGGATACTCTTTACAGGAGAAATCGGCTGACAGGCTGTACCGGGCCCTGGAAAGCTCCGGACTGCCCCTGTTTGTTGTTGTCCGGATGGAAGACGAACGGTTGAACTACCTCATGACGCCAAGACAGCTTTCTGCAGAGGAAATCTGCAGTTTTATCCAGAAACACGACGGAGATGTCCCCATCGTCCTGATCGGCATGCTTGCCGCAGAGCTCATGACATGCGGGGATGCCATCCGGAAAGCCCGGAATGTCTATTTCGATACTTCCGGACTTCGCAACTTTTTCGATACGGAAAACCTGGTGGAAACCTTTGGAGCAGACAAAATTCTTTACGGCTCCCAATTTCCGCTGTATTGTTTGAAAAGCTCTTTCCTTATGACAGATAAGGCGCGAATCGATGAAAAGGACAGGGAAAAAATATTTTGTGGGAATGCCCGGCGCCTGATGCCGGAGTAAGGAATACCTGTGCAGGTAAATCAATACAGACGCGTGCTGCCAACGGATATCTGAAATAAAACAGACATCAGATCATATATGACAGCGCTGCGACCCTGTCTGGGTCACGGCGCTGCTTTTCATTTGATGCATACCCGTATGCCAATACTCCTATTCATTACTGTTTGGATATTATCTCTTCCGGTATTCCTCCGATACTCTTCCTTCTACCATTTCAGCTGCTTCAGGAACTCTGTATTTATGGAACTGTCGTACCGGATCCCGGCAGAACCGGAAAGCCCTAAAAAAACGGGTCGCTTCCCCGCCGGAAACAACCCACTTTTCGGTCTATCTCTTTTGCCATCTGTCATAGGCATCCTGGTAGATCCCAATCACCTCATCCATTCCCATGTGGTTCACTTCCTGTACGTAACTGTCCCACTCCGTCATTGGCTTGTTGCCGATGATGAAATTCACCAGGGATTCATCCACATAAGTTTCAATGTCGTTCAGCTTCTGACTGATGACATCGTTTTCCTTCTCGGTAAAGGACAATCCGGGAACCATGGGCTGAACAAACTGATCCTGGTCACGATATTGCTTTCTGCCTTCCTCCACATAGTCTTCCACGGTTGACGAAGTCAGGCTCCAGGGCTGAAATATCGCAGGCCATGTGCTTCTTCCAAAAGTCACTGCTCCCCGGGCTTCATTCATCGTCAGTCCGTCCGGATTCTTCAGCACAAAGTCCGTCCACTGCGGTTCTCCCTTGTCGTCAATGGTATAAGTTACGTTTTCCACACCGTAGACATAGGTCTGACCGACTTTACCATACCAATAATCTGCCCACATGGCAGTTTCCTCCGGGTGTTTGTTGGAAGCGGATATGGCCATGGCGTTGGGAACGACCTCATTATCCGGCCACATATGGAATTGATCTCCATAAGGTCCCTTTATAATGGGGGCTTCCCGAACACAAAACTCTTCTTTACCTTTGCCATCCTTTTCTGCAGTCGTATTCAGGACAGACATATCGGAGTTGATATAGCCGCGCCACATTGCAACTTTATCCTGCAGGACCTTGGCCTGGAAAGCCTTTTGATCATTTGTAACGACTTCCGGATCGATGAGGCCTTCCGCATAAAGCTTTGCCAGCCACTCGATCCCTTCCTTGAATCTGGGCTCAATGTTTCCATAATGCACCTTGTCGTCACAGGGCTGCAATTTATCTGCCACGTACAGGCCTGGATAGACTCCCCATGCTGTGGTAAAGGTAATGATGGAATCCATTCCTTTTCCGTTGTTTCCGTATCCGGTCAGCGGTGTGATGCCTTCCTTCTCCTTCAGGGTTTTCATGGCCTGATACCAGTCATCTGTTGTCTCCGGCATTGCAATCCCGTTCTTATCCAGCATATCCTTCCGGACGAACATCACGTTGTTTCCGGCGGTAAACTGGTAGATCTCCGGGAGACTGTAAATCTTCCCGTCATCCGTTTTAATGACTTTTTCCGCAAGCGGATGATCCTTCATCGCTGCCTGCAGGTTTGGCATCTTTGCCTCAATCAGGTCCGTTAAATCAATAAACGCTCCCTGCTGTCCGTATTTATTCGGATTGATCGGAGCGATGATGGCATCCGGAACGTTCCCTGTATTCATGGCCAGAGTATATTTTTCCTCAAAATTATCCTGTGGAGGAATATCCCATTCAATATCAATGTTCGTCTTTTTCTCATAGTCTTTCATGATCGCCAGATCTTCATATTCCGTGTCGTACATAACGTATGGCTTCATGAACTTCAGCTTGATCGGTTTCCTGGAAATCGGGAACGGCGTTACATCATCGGGTTTGATAAGATCCCCGGATGCCATAATCTCCTCCGGCGTTTTGGGGGTATTGTCCGTTTCCGATTTTGTTGGCTTATCCGTGGCTCCCTCCGAGGGCTTCGGCTTGCTCTTCACCGCATCGGTTTCCGGACCGCCGGATCCGCTGCATGCAGAGAGAGCCCCTGCGCACAGGACAAGGATCATCAGGAAAATAATCCCCTGCACCAACTTCTTTTTCATGAATATTTGCCTCCTTTTTTAATTTATGAATGTTATGCCTGCAGGAAATAACAGGCGATCAACCTTTTATGGCTCCCACCATGATTCCCTTTACAAAGTATTTCTGTAAAAACGGATAAACCATCAATATGGGAACAGTTGCCACGACAATCGTCGCATAACGGATACTCTCGCCGATAAACTCCTGCTCTCCGGCAGAACCCAGTCCTTCTGCCATCTTTGCGTTCAGGGTATTCTGCAGCAGGATCTCACGCAGAATCAGCTGGAGCGGATACCGGGCCCTGTCATTCAAATAAATCAGGGCATTGAAGAATTCGTTCCAGTGTCCCACACCATAGAATAAAGTCATGACAGCCAGGATGGGAGCGGATAATGGAATCACAATCCGAAAAAAAATCCTGAGGTCATTTGCGCCATCAATGATTGCCGCTTCCTGAAGAGACATGGGAATATTGTTCTGAAAGAAGGTTCGCATGATAACCATGTTCCAGGTGCTGACTGCCCCCATAAGGATCATAACCCAGAACGTATCCACCAGATTCAGCCTTTGTATCAGCAAATAGGTTGGAACCATTCCTCCTCCAAAGAACATGGTTATGGTAAAGTAAACGGTCCAGAGCTTTCGTCCGTAAAAATCCTGCCTGGACAGGGGATAAGCCCCTGCTGCCGTAAGCGCCACATTGATACAGGTTCCCACCACCGTATAAAAAATTGTGTTCTTATAGCTTCGCCAGATGTCCTGGTTGGCAAATACCCTGTGATAACCCTCTGTATTGAACCCTTTGGGCAGGATCCCCACTTCATTGGCCATCACAGCATAGGGGCTGCTGAAGGAGACACTGACTACATGAATCAGCGGATACAATACAATAATACATACAAATACAAGAATCAGGACGACGATAAAGTAGAAAGTCCTCTCCCCTGACGATTCTTTTATCTTTGAGGCTTTTGCTGAGCTCATTTTTTATTCTCACCTTTCCTGTCCTAATCCTGCCATAGTCCGTTACCTGTTTCTGTAAAAATCTGACTTACCATAAGCTGGTTTTGCTAACTTTTCGGCTGAAGTTATTGAACAGCAGCAGGGCAATAAAATTGATGACAGAATTAAATAATCCAATGGCTGTGGTGTAACTGTAATTGGCATCCAGGATTCCTTTCCGATATACATAGGTGGAAATCACATCCGCCGTTTCATATGTAAGCGGGCTGTATAACAGCATGATTTTTTCAAATCCCACAGTAAACATGCTGCCCATC
>ENA-UOOK01004767-UOOK01004767.1-fermentation-metagenome-genome-assembly--contig:-NODE-4767-length-14228-cov-4.093064_pt1 | contig 14228 bp, 15 predicted proteins | sample MGYA00245777_ERZ724023 | MGnify/ENA primary metagenome ERZ724023 (study PRJEB28704, sample SAMN03018312) | fermentation metagenome | biome: anthropogenic terrestrial biome; feature: soil; material... | reverse complement strand
AGGCCGCTTCAGAAATGAGCGGCTTGAAAACCTTCACATTGCCGAACCTTCTTTTCTCCAGATATCTTTTACTTTCCAGATTTTTAAAGATGGAAGCCACCGTTGTATAAGGAGGGCGGGGCTCCTCCAACTTCTCAACCACATCCTTGATCGCACACTCTTTAAGCTGCCACACAAGCAACATCACATTTTCTTCCTGGGGAGTCAATCGTTCCATCGTCCATTTAGTTTATTGAATTAAAAACTGTTTTAATACCGCAAATCTACGATATTTTCGTAACATGCAAATCTATTTACCCTTTTTTATCGTTAAATAAATATAAATAAAAAAAAGGAACCCCATTGCTGAAAGCTCCTTTTTAGGGAATAATTATTCGTCAATCACCATCATCGTCAAAATCACAGTCGATCATATCATCGAGTCGTTCCCAAATTTTCTTGCCCAACTGATAGTTCGGTGACTGTTCACCGTGATCATTGTAATAAATTCTGATTACACCATCTTTATCAGGAACAGCCGTTGTGAAATCGATCCCGCTCAGTGAACTGGCAAACAACTGGTTTATGTGGAAATCAACCGCAACTCCCAAATCTTCACCCGGGATAAATGGCTTATCGAATTCAATTTCAAAATCAAATTCCTTGTCCGATGAAAAAATAAACGGGACTCCGGCTATCTCACCATCAATCAGGATGGTTTGATTGTAGAGTACTGAATTTTCATTCCTGTTTTTCTTCATTTCAAACTCGATCTCCTCAAAAGCCACGTTGGGCAGTTCGAGGCCTGAAAACAATGTTTTAGCCTGTAAGTCGCCATTTAGAATCAGATCGACTTCGAACGGACCTTTCAGTTCCAGATCATCATCGGAAGAATAGGTTTCGCCAAATTGAGTCGCTAATTTATGGTCGTCGTCAAAGTCATCATCAAAGTCAAACTCTATTTCCGCCACATTAATTTTAAAATTCAATACATTGACAACCTCGTCAAGCATCAAACGGGTTTCACCCTGAGCAGCGCTTCTGGTGGTTGTGCCATTGTCGGCCCTGAATTGCACTGTCACTTTTTTCGAATCAATTCCTTCCAGATCGTCGTTTTGCTCACAGCCAATAAATGCAGCCGGCAATAACATTATCACTGCAAAAACTTTAAAAAGATTCTGTTTCATTACATAAAGGTTTTGTTTAATGCAAACATGCATTATGTTATATATAAAGAGTAAGGCTTTGAGAATGAAAAAGGTTCATGCTGTCGAGTTAAAATAGGTAAAAATAAAAGAGGTGGAATTCAATGTTTGATCCCACCTCTTTTGATCTATAGAAAAATTTAATTTTGCTTTTCAAAATCCTGCATGCACTGAATCAGCGCCTCTACGGCTTCCCTGGGGCATGCATTATAAATAGATGCGCGGAAGCCACCTACTGACCGGTGCCCCTTGATACCCACCATGCCACGTTCTTTCGCAAAATCGAGGAAAGCAGCTTCTTTCTCTTTGTATTCTTCGTTCATCACGAAGCAGACGTTCATGATGGAACGGTCTTCCTTGGCAGCAGTACCCACAAAAAGCTTGTTTCGGTCTATTTCGTTATAGAGCAGTTCCGCTTTCTCCCTGTTCATTTTGTGCATCGCATCCACACCCCCAAGCTCTTTCACCCATTTCAGGGTTTCGTGCATGACAAATATCGGGAATACAGGGGGTGTATTGAACATGGAACGGTCTTTCTCGGCACCTCCGATATGGGTGCGGTAGTCCACCATTGTCTGTAGCGGACGATTGATCTTGCCAAGTATGTCTTCCCTTACGATCACAAAGGCAACACCGGCAGGTCCCACGTTTTTCTGTGCCCCTCCGTAGATGATGCCATATTTGGAAACATCTACCGGACGACTCATGATATCAGACGACATATCGGCCACCAAAGGCACCGGGCTGTCGATATCCTCATGCATTTCCGTCCCGTAGATGGTATTGTTTGTCGTGATGTGGAAATAATCGGCATCGACCGGAATGGTATATCCTTTGGGAATATAGGAATAGTTTTTATCTTCCGACGAAGCCACAATTTCAACCTCTCCGTAAAACTTAGCCTCTTTAATAGCTTTTTTTGCCCAGGAGCCTGTTTCGAGGTAGGCAGCCTTACTCTTCAAAAGGTTTGCAGGTACATCAAAGAACTGGGTGCTGGCACCACCACCAAGAAAAAGAACGTGATAGTTATCGGGTATATTTAGAAGTTCTTTCCATAAATCGGCAGTCTCCTTCATGATTCGTTCCCAACCGGGGGTACGATGTGAAATTTCAAGAATGCCAATTCCTGTGTTGTCAAAGTTGCGGATTGCTTCTATAGCCGACTCAACTGCCGGTCTGGGAAGCACACAGGGTCCGGCATTAAAATTGTACTTTTCCATTGATTATTATTTTAAAAATTATATTCAAACTTTTAGGTAATTACAACCGCTGCTACTCTCTAATTTACCCTGAAACGATCATCACCGTTTTTAAAAAACATTACCGTCTGATGCGCTGCAGCAATACCTGCATTCCTGTTCGCTTCTCTGGTTTGGGCTCCTGATTTCTTCGGAGTTGTGAAATAACGGTTAGGGAATTTCTCGAGGAATACATCATGTTTATCAGGCTTGATGTCTGTAACATACTGAAATTCCGGACGTTCCTCCATGATTCTTATTAAATCATCCTCCGCGATAAGTTCCTTACGTGCCGTATTGATTAGTAATCCGTCTTTAGGCATATAAGCCAGAAGGTTATAGTCAACACATTTTTTGGTATCCTCCAGTAAAGGCATGTGAAGAGACATAATATCGCTGTTTTCGAAAAGCTCCCTGTTACTGTATGCAGTAATCACGCCATATTCACCCTCTTTCCTAAGATCGTCATGAGTAAGTGCGGGAGAATATGCATAAACAGCCATATTAAATCCACGGGCAATACGAGCAACTTTCTTTGCCACGTTACCAAAAGCATATAAACCAAGTCTTCTGTTTATAAGCTCTCTGCCCACAGTACCATTAAACTGGTTACGCTGCATGAAAATCATCATACCAAATACCAGTTCTGCAACAGCATTAGCATTCTGTCCGGGAGTGTTCATGACACAAATACCACGTTTGGTAGCAGCTTCCAGATCAACATTATCGTAGCCCGCACCTGCTCTGATGATAAGCTTCAATTCAGGAGCAGCATCCATTACATCTCCATCGACACAGTCGCTTCTTACAATCAAAGCATTAACATCTCTAACGGCATCAAGTAGCTGAGATTTATCTGTATAGGTTTCTAGTTTTTCGAATTTAAGTCCGGCAGTTTCAATTACATTTTGAATTCCTTGCACTGCCTGCAAGGCAAAAGGTTTACTTGTTGCCAAAAGTACTTTCATATCTTATATCACTAATTAAATTGGAGTCACACATTTATGTGAGAAGTAAAAATTATATAATGTTACAAATTTACAAACTTAAACGTAACAAAAAACGAATTTAGAAGAAAAAAACAAGACAAAGTTCACAAATGATGCATTTTTAAAAGATATTTGTTCAAGAAATCGATTCATATTATCTTTGTGACAGTGCACCAAAGTTTACTTTATGAACAGACATTACCCTTCCACTCTACTAGAAAATGCAGTTAATGAATTTGCCAAACTACCCGGCATTGGTAAAAAATCCGCACTCCGGCTTGTTTTGCATTTGTTAAGGCAAGATGAAGATAAAGTAATATCATTTACAGATACTATACTAAAGCTAAGGCAAGAAGTTAAGTACTGCAACATCTGTCACAATATATCTGACGTGGATGTTTGTGAAATTTGTTCTGACAGTTCACGTAACAGTTCGCTAATCTGTGTGGTAGAAAATGTAAAAGAGGTGATGGCTATAGAGAACACTGATCAGTTCAGCGGTCTTTATCACGTGTTAGGAGGAATAATCTCACCTATAGATGGTATTGGACCATCAGATTTGGAAATTTCAAGCCTGGAAGAGAGAGTAAAATCTGGTGATGTTAAAGAGGTTGTTCTGGCATTGAGTGCCACGATGGAGGGAGATACAACAAACTTCTATATTTTCCGTAAACTGCAGCCTTATAACATAAAAGTGAGTATTATTGCACGCGGTGTATCAATTGGAGATGAGATTGAATATGCAGATGAGGTAACACTCGGACGCTCTATTTTAAACAGAACACCGTTCGATGAATCCTATAAACCATATTCTAAATGAGTGAAACAGAAAACATTTTTGATCGCATAATAAAGGAGTTGAAACGCGAGTACTGGATAAGTATTATAGTACTGGCTATATATTTTCTGCTGATATTATTCGATCTGATACCTTATCCTTTTAAAGGGAAAGAAATTGGTGTAACATTAGAAAGATATGCCATTGTAATAACGATAATTGCTATTCCTGCTGCACTGAAGCTTTTTGCCGAAATGCTGAAGAAAGTACCTCCTGCATCAAGTGTTGATTTCGTTGTAAAAAAATACAAAAGCGCGTCAAATACACGCTTGTATATAATCAATGCGGTAACGCTTATGAATATTCTTCTTTATGCAATTTCGAAGAATACGAACTTTTTCTGGTTTACTATTGTACTTTTTATTATTTATATCTTCTGTAAACCATCATATCCTGAGCTTGCTAATCTGGCTGATAAAGGAAAAGTGAAAGAGGTACACGAAGAATTTGATAATGGATCATTTAACGAGGAGTTTGAAAGTGAAGATGAAAAAGATTCTTGAAAATGACAAACTTCGTCTGCGTGCACCGGAACCGGAGGACCTGGATTACCTATACAAATGGGAAAACGATACATCCCTATGGGAATTCGGGGCTACTGTAACACCATATTCACGATTTGCACTTAAACAGTACCTGATTGATTCTAAGCAGGATCTGTACACAGACAAACAGTTGCGGCTGATGATTGTAATAAAAGAATCAAATGAGGTTGTAGGAACAGTGGATCTGTATGATTTTGATCCGTTTCACAAAAGAGCAGGTGTGGGTATACTTATTGACAATAAATTTCGTGAGAAGGGTTATGGATTACAGACTTTACAAATCCTTGAGGATTATGCATTCAATTTTCTGAAACTTAAACAGCTGTATGCCGTTATACCTGAAAGCAACAGAGGTAGCGTAAAACTGTTCCGCAAAGCAGGTTATTCTGATGCGGGGAAACTTTTGGAGTGGCTATCAACAGGAAACAGATATGAGGATGCATTGATAATGCAAAAAATAAACAGTGTGCTAATTTGAATTAAGATGCAGGAAGATATAAAAAAAGCAATTGAGGTTTTAAAAGCAGGTGGAATTATACTCTATCCTACCGACACTATATGGGGAATTGGCTGCGACGCTACAAACGAAGATGCTGTAAAACGTATTTACGATCTTAAGCAACGCGAAGACAGTAAATCTATGCTCGTACTGCTTGATAATCCTGCCAAATTGCAGACCTATGTTCAGGAAGTACCTGATATTGCATGGGATCTGATTGATTTGACTGACAAGCCGCTCACCATAATTTACGAAGGAGCCAAAAACCTTGCTACTAATCTTATAGCTCCCGATGGATCTATTGGAATAAGGATAACTGATGAGCTGTTTTCCAGAGAATTGTGTAAACAGTTCAGAAAACCAATCGTTTCCACATCTGCAAATATCAGCGGAGAGCCATCACCATCAAAGTTTTCCAAGATATCACCGGAAATTAAAAATGGAGTAGACTATGTAGTTAACTATAGAAGGAAAGAGAATGTTGAAGCTAAACCGTCGGGTATACTAAAGCTTGGCAAGAACGGTACAATACAGATTATCAGGAAGTAGAATTTTGTTTAGATGCTAAAAATATTATCTTTGTTTTATGTGATTCAATTTATACCCGATGCAATTTAAAGAAATACATAGCAAATTCCTTCTTTGGCGTGATGAGCATATAAAAGAGCGACATTTTTTGCTGTTTGTATGTTTCATAGTTGGTATACTTACAGCATTTGCTGCCTATATTCTGAAGATTGCCATAGAATTCATTCAGGTATTCCTTACAGAAAATTTTAGTCAGGTCAGCCACAACTACTCATACCTCCTTTTCCCGATAGCGGGTATTCTGATAGCGGGACTTTACGTAAGATATATCGTTAAAGATGATATCAGTCACGGTGTTACTAAAATACTTTTCGCTATTTCACAACGCAAGAGCAGAATAAAGCCACATAATATGCACTCATCACTTGTGGCAAGCTCCATAACCATTGGATTCGGGGGATCTGTTGGAGCTGAGGCACCAATCGTACTTACCGGTTCAGCCATAGGGTCTAATCTGGGCAGGTTTTTCAGGCTGGAGCAACACAGTCTGATGATACTTGTAGGCTGTGGTGCCGCAGGAGCAATTGCAGGTATCTTTAAAGCCCCTGTGGCAGGAATACTATTTGTAATAGAGGTTTTGCTTCTAGACCTTACGATGTCGTCAATAATGCCATTACTGGTAACAGCAGTAACAGCCACCGTTGTCTCTTACATGCTCACGGGGATGGATGCTATGTTTGCATTCACTCTGCTGGAACAGTTCACTCTCGATCGCATACCGTATGTAATACTTCTGGGAATATTATGCGGACTGATTTCTCTATACGTCATACGTGTTATGAGCTGGTGCGAAAGTATATTTCACAAACTTTCGCCATGGAGAAAATTCTTATTGGGAGGTATAACTCTCAGTGTACTGATTTTCTTTTTCCCTCCTCTTTTTGGTGAAGGTTATCACACAATAGAAACACTGCTTGAAGGAGGTGCCTCATTTCAGTCATTAACAAATGAGAGTTATTTTTACAATTGGAAAAGCCCATGGTCAGTGATTGTCTTTCTTATTCTTGTACTACTTTTTAAAGTATTTGCCACAAGTGCCACAAACGGGGGTGGCGGTACCGGAGGGGTTTTTGCACCCACGCTGTTTCTGGGCTGTATTGCCGGTTTTGTTTTCTCGTATATCCTAAATCAAATTGGAGTTTCAACATATCTTCCACAGGAGAATTTTGCACTCATGGGTATGTCCGGGCTAATGGCTGGGGTAATGCACGCCCCGTTAACAGGTATGTTTCTGATAATTGAACTAACGGGCGGATATGACCTGTTTCTGCCTCTGATGATTGTATCGCTGGTATCTTATGCCACAATACTCATTTTCGAGAAACACAGTATATATGCCATACGACTTGCAAAAAGAGGCGAACTTATAACCCACCACAAAGATAAGGCTGTACTGACCTTCCTTAAGGTTGAAGACCTTCTTGAGAAAGATATACCTACCGTTACTCCCGAGATGACATTAGGTGATATGGTAAAAGTGATCTCCAACTCTAACCGAAATATATTTCCAGTTGTTGATAATGAAAACAAGTTACTGGGACTGGTTTTAATGAATGATATCCGTAATATAATGTTCAGGTCTGAGCTTTATGACCGTTTCACTGTTGAAAAATTTATGGTAGGTTCTCCCGCTAAAATAAATATCAACGATAGTATGGAAGATGTTATGTATCAGTTCGAAAAAACAAAAGCATGGAACTTACCCGTAGTTGACGACAAAGGGGTTTATCAGGGGTTACTGTCTCAATCATCAGTTTTCAACTCATACAGAGAGGTTTTAGTAGAGAATTATTCTGAAGGTGATGAATAATTATTTTGGCTAATTGTAATTTTAAAAGATGAAAAAAGAAGATTTAAGAATAGTTTTCATGGGTACACCGGAATTTGCCGTTGAATCACTGAAAACACTGGTTGAGAATGATTACAATGTTGTGGGTGTAATAACAATGCCTGACAAGCCGTCAGGGAGAGGTTATAAACTGAAGCCTTCACCTGTGAAACAATATGCTTTGGGAGAAGGGTTGAATATTCTTCAGCCTGAGAAACTGAAAGATGAAGAGTTTTTAAATGAACTGAGGAAACTAAATGCGGATATTCAGATAGTTGTAGCATTCAGAATGCTTCCGGAAGTAGTGTGGAGTATGCCCCGAAAAGGAACATTTAATCTGCACTCATCTTTACTACCTCAATATAGGGGTGCAGCACCCATAAACTGGGCAATTATAAACGGGGAGAAAGAAACAGGCGTAACCACATTCTTTCTTTCTCATGAAATAGATACTGGAGAGATAATTTTCAGAGAAACAACAGAGATTAGTGATAATGATAATGCCGAAACACTTCATGACAGACTGATGGCTATGGGTGCTAAGCTTGTTATCAAAACAGTTGATGCAATTATTGAAGACAACATAACTGCCATACCACAGGATCAATTATTTACCAATGAAACAACTCTTAAGCCTGCACCTAAAATATTTACTGAAACCTGCAGGATTGACTGGGATAATAGTAAAGAAGTACTCTATAATTTTATAAGAGGATTGTCGCCCTACCCTGCAGCATGGACCGAATTAGAGAACTCTGAAACCAACGAAAGGCTCCGATTAAAGATATTTGCCGGTGAAAAAGTTGAGGATTCAGCAGATATTGAAGAAACTGGTTCCAAGAAGTCGGAATTATTTACTCCGGGCTCAATTTTTACCGATAATAAAAACTATATAAATGTTTCTGTTGCAGATGGATTACTGCGAATTACAGACTTACAGCTTTCAGGTAAGAAGCGTATGAAAACAGTTGACTTCCTTAATGGATATAAATTAAATGAAAACGACAGACTCATTTGAATCTGTCGTTTATTATATTTTATATAAAACTATGCCATGTTTTACCACTTATAGTTTAGCCCGAAACTAAGAGTCTGGTTATATTGCCAATATTTTAAATCGGGATGTGGAGGCACGCCATCATCAAATCTGACATTCAGATACAATCTTGTAGAGAAAGCATTACTTAATGACATATTCAGACTATTCTCGAATTCCATTTCAACCTTATCATAACTTGTAAAATAGGTCAAGCGTGAATCCCAGGTTATATAACGAGTGATATCATATTTTAGAATTGACGTAACTGTGGTACCCATGTCAAGATTGTAACTCCTGTTTTCAGGAATACCGAAGCGCACAACATTAACTGAGTCGTTTCCTACATACTTGAAGTTTACGGATATTGGCGCCAAAGCTAGATCCCACCGTACACGACGTCCCCTTACTTTGTCTGATCTTTTATCCAGATTATATTTCAAACCGATACCTGCATTAACATATAGAGGAGCCAAAAATGCTGAGCGTAGATTATTTGAATTGGTCGGATATGAATTAAACAACTGAGTTTTTGCTTCCATATTCATCGAGTAAGACCACCCTTCTATAAAAGCATCAAGCCCAAAGTCACCATAATAACGAATAAGATCATTTCCTATTCTGTACTGTCTTAGAGTATCGTCGGGAGCATTAAAAACGGATAATCTCCATTCAAGAGTATTGTTGAATTTTACCTTTTCCTTTTTATAATTAGCTCTTAATACTTGATAACTATTAATATTGAGGTTGTTGGTTCCACCTTTATGCCAATTGTCAGAAAAATAGTTCTGTGCAAACTGGAATGAATGTTCTCCCGAACGTATCCAGTATTTACGGTCAATTGTGGTCAATTCCACTCCTGGAGCTTCAAGAGAATAGGCCGTTTCAGATTGCAAGAGTTCACGGAATGGATTAAATGTCTCTCTGACTACATCATCACTGGTTGATCTAGGCAGAGAATCAAAATTTAATATTGAATATTTGACTCTGTCAGGATATTCCATGTAGTAGTTGTTTCTGACCCTCTGAGCAAAATCTGCATCCTCTAATTTGGGAGCGAAGGTTAGTTCTTGTGGGATCAATTTACCAGGCTTATATTCTTTATCCGGATTGTATAATGAAATATCACGTGGAAGTATCTTGCCATTATAAATCATGGGAAGAAAAAGCGGGTTGTAAAAGAGAGTATCGCGAAAAGTTAATCCTCTCAATGCATTCGGATCATTGTATTGAACAGGTAATTGCAATATACCATTTTCATTTCTGTAATAAATTGAATCGAGAGGATTTCTAGAAACACTATCTAATACTAAGACAGGCAAAGTGCCTTTTGCAACAACCTGCTGCGGTATTATATCTTGTGCTTGAATTGTAACAATTGGTGCTATATCTCCCGAATGATCTTCGTAATTCTGATTTGATTCTGTAACACGTCTTTGAATCTGACGGCTTATATCAGTTATATCTTCAAAAAGATTCAGACTATCCGGTACCTGTAAAACCTCAGATGCAGTGATAGCCAATGAGAAAACAGATATAATAAATGATAAAAATATTTGCTTCATACTTAACTAATTTTGGTTAAGACTACCGTCGGCTCGCAGAGCCCTACCAAATACAAAGATATACAAAATAAATTTATTTTAGGAATGAAGAATTGAATGTGTTATTATATTCACCAAAAAAATGATACATTTGCATAAAATAGAAACGAGCATGTATATCATTAAAATTTAAAGATATGAAAAAAATATCCTATCTCTTATTGATTGTATTAGGTGCAATCACACTTTCAAGCTGTTCGGGTTATAACAGAATGGTTGAAAAGCAAGAGGCTGTAACCTCACAGTTGGGAAATGTGCAAAATGCTTACCAGCGTAGGGCAGATCTAATTCCCAACCTGGTGAACACCGTAAAAGGTTATGCAGAACATGAACAGGAAACATTCACTCAGGTGACAGAAGCAAGAGCAAAAGCTACGCAGACAAATATAAATCCTGAAAACATTACAACAGAAAGCTTACAGGAGTATCAGCAGGCGCAAAACCAACTAAGCCAGGCATTAGGCCGACTGCTATTAATTCAGGAAAATTATCCGGAACTGAAAGCAAATCAAAACTTTCTTGCACTTCAGGATGAGCTTGCGGGAACAGAAAACAGGATTTCGGTGGAGCGCAACAGATTCAATCAAATAGCTCAGGACTACAACTCCTATATAAGAAAATTTCCCCAGGTAATTTATGCCAAGTGGTTTAAGTTTGAGACTAAAGCATATTTCGAAGCCACACCTGAAGCTCAGACAGCTCCGGAAGTACAATTTTAGTGTATGCTAAAAAAAGATGAGCTCGATAAGATATCTGAATCAATAAGGTTTGCCGAAAGCAACACCTCAGGTGAAATACGTGTTTATGTTGCAAAACATTGTAAAGGAGCTCCACTGGAAAAAGCTTACAAAATATTTCATCAGCTTAAGATGGATTCAACTACATTGCGAAATGGCGTACTTATCTATGTAGCACTTTCAGATCAAAAAGCAGCAATTTATGCAGATGAAGGTATTAACACATTTATACAAGAACCTGATTTTTGGCAGGAAACCCTCGATCTGATGCTATCCTATTTTAAGAAAGGATTGCTTTCTGAAGGTATATGCAAAGGCGTCGGCAAGGCAGGAGAAGTTTTAAAAGCACGTTTTCCGGTTTCTGAGAACGATATAAACGAACTAGACAATGAAGTTATTATTGAAGAATAGATTTCTTCTGATATTCTTACTCTTATTTTTTTCTTCTGAAATTTCGGCGCAAGATATTCCGGAACCTATGGTTCCATACCGTCTGGTGAATGATTTTGCAAATATTTTTTCGAAAGCTGAAAACCAGGCACTAGAGCAGAAACTTCTTAACTATAATGATACGACTTCAACACAAATATATGTAGTTACCGTTTCGGATCTTGGTGGTTATCCAGCTTCTGATTATTCATTCCGACTGGGAGAAAAATGGGAAATAGGCCAGAAGAGCAAAGATAACGGAGCTGTTATACTGATTAAACCCAAAATCGGTAACAGCAGAGGACAGGCATTTATCGCCACAGGCTATGGGCTGGAAGCTCGTATTAATGACGCGTATGCCGGAAGGATTGTCAGAGATATAATGATTCCCTATTTTATTGAAGAGGATTATTTTGGAGGTGTTAATGCAGCTATAGATGCAATGATTGCACGTTTGTCCGGTGAATTTGATGCTGAAGATGAAGAAGAAGAAGAGGGTTTACCCGTTATTGCCATAATTATAATCATCATTGGGATAATTGTGATTATGAGAATATTATTTGGTGGCGGAGATCAGAATATTGGTGGCGATGGTCATCACAGAACAACACTCCCTCCAATATTTTTCCCACCAACTTCGGGAAGACGAAGCGGTGGTTTTGGCGGAGGATTCGGTGGTTTTGGCGGAGGCGGAGGCTTCGGCGAAGGAGGTTTTGGTGGCGGCGGAGGAGGCCGTTTTGGAGGTGGAGGAGCAGGCGGCAGTTGGTAATATGAAGGACAGACTTATAACAATTCTCGGACCTACAGCCAGTGGTAAAACTACTTTTGCTGTGCATCTGGCTAATAAACTAAATGGAGAAATCATTAGTGCTGACTCCAGACAGATATATCGAAAAATGGATATCGGAACCGGAAAAGATCTGTCGGATTACATTATCAATGGAACTGCAATACCTTACCATCTTATAGATATTCGTGAACCGGGTGATAAATACACACTTTATGACTATCAACACGATTTTCATAAAGCATACAATGACATCTTATCAAGAGAAAAGACACCCATACTTTGCGGAGGCACAGGACTATATATAGAATCAGTATTGAAAGGATACAATCTGCCCGACGTACCTGCTAACCCTGAACTCAGAGAATCTCTTCAAAACAAGTCTCTTGAGGAACTTTCGGACATACTTAGAAGCTATCGCCCACTGCATAACACAACTGATACTGACACTAAGAAGCGCGCTATACGTGCGATTGAAATTGCTGACTTTCAGTCGAAACAGGATATGTCTCAATTAGAATTTCCTCCTATAGAAAGTACTATTTTAGGAGTAAACATCGACAGAGATCTTCGTCGAGAAAAGATATCCAAACGACTAAAAGCAAGGCTTGATGAGGGAATGGTTGATGAAATTGAAAGCATACTGAAATCGGGTGTTTCAGCTGAAGATCTGATATATTACGGACTTGAATACAAGTTTGTCACTCTTTTTGTAATCGGTGAAATAAGTTATGATATTATGTTCAGTCAGCTGGAAACAGCAATACATCAGTTTGCCAAAAGACAGATGACCTGGTTCAGAGGAATGGAAAGACGAGGATTCACAATCAACTGGATTGATGCAACTCTGCCAATGGACAAAAAGCTGGATAAAGCTTATTCTTTTATTTAGATAAAATATTGTATTTTTGTGATCGTTTCCAATCCAGTAATTATATAAACAGATAATTAATGATCAAAGGAAAATTCCCCAACAGTAAATTTGAATTAAAAGAGACTCCTTTCTATTACTACGATATGGAGCTACTGCACAATACTCTTAAAACGATAATAAAAGAGACTGAGAATAAACCATTTCATGTACATTACGCTTTAAAAGCCAATGCTAATCCACGCATTCTTAAGGAGATAGCATCTTATGGCTTTGGAGCTGATTGCGTGAGTGGAAATGAGATTCTGAGAGCGTTAGAGTGTGGATTTGCACCTTCCAAAATTGCTTTTGCAGGTGTTGGAAAAACTGATAAAGAGATAAATATTGGTCTGGACAACAACATCTTCTGTTTTAACGTAGAGTCAATTCCAACTCCTGCAAAAGCAATTTTTGAAGGATCAAATCCACACTCTATTGCTCTGAGTATTTCATTTCCACTTACGCAGTCGGCTCCAAATCCAAATGATGCAATCTCCTTCAGGATTATTGGATTAAAATTTGCTTTATTTGTAGCAAACTGTCTTGTTTGTGCGACATTTGCACTACTACATCCATCCATATATTCATTCATTCTATTTTCTATCCATGCACCAAAACTTTTTCCATATAACTCTTTATCTTTTTTAAATTCAACATTTTCTAATTTTTCTGCTTGTTTTCTCATTAATTCATTATACTGTAAATTCATTGCAAAATTACAAGCTGTTCTTGTTTTATATTGTATATCCCATAATTCTTTATATAATTTTTTTATATCTATGTGATCATCATTTAATTGTATCTGTAATCTTATACACTTATTCATTTTAAACTTCCTTATATTTTTTTATTTCAACAACATAACCAACTCTTACAATCCTCGCATACATACAAATTGTAATGTTTAAATTCAATTTAAGGCGTTATCCTGTGCCTTACAATCCACGCACACATACAAGTTGTAATATGATAGAACACTTGAAGAAATAGTTGATAACATTCTTACAATCCTCACG
>ENA-UOOK01004766-UOOK01004766.1-fermentation-metagenome-genome-assembly--contig:-NODE-4766-length-14230-cov-3.368042_pt1 | contig 14230 bp, 9 predicted proteins | sample MGYA00245777_ERZ724023 | MGnify/ENA primary metagenome ERZ724023 (study PRJEB28704, sample SAMN03018312) | fermentation metagenome | biome: anthropogenic terrestrial biome; feature: soil; material... | reverse complement strand
GCATACGAGATGCCTAAGTGACTGGAGTTCAGACGTGTGCTCTTCCGATCTGATAGTGTTTACAGACTTTCTAGAAAGATCAGAAGGCTTACAATGCAGAACAAAATTGAATTTAGTTCTACATTTACTACCAATGGATATTACGTAAACAGAAAAGTTGCCGCAAATCTTAAAAATAATGGTGTAAACTGTATTACAATCACAATTGACGGTCCTTCTCATATACACAATAAGCGTCGGTGTCTCAAATCAGGTGAGGGAACATTTGATGCAATACTCAAAAATGTACTTGATATTTCTGATATTGTAAAAGTCCTAATAAGTTGTACAGTTGACAAAGAGAACGCCGAATATATACGGGAATTGCTCGATATTCTTGAAAAAAAAGGCCTGGCAAAAAAAGTGTTGTTGGCTCTTTCGCAAACAATTGCTTTTCCAGGTACTTGTGAATCTACCAAAGAGTTATGTTTTAATACATCTGAATTTTGTGAGTTGTTGAAAGAACTGTATCCAGTAATTTTTAAACGTGGATTTAATCTATCAAAATCAATGCCTCAGGCCTATCTTCCCAATTGTTCGGCAATTGGAATGAGAACGATAATATTTGATGCAGAAGGTTACATGTATAAATGCACAAAAACATTGGGGAAAAAGAATGAAAGGATAGGTCATGTTTCGCAAGTAATGAAACAAAATAATAGTCTAAATAATAATCTAAATGATAATTTAAATAATAATGTGAAATGGTTGGCATGGGATCCTTTTGAAGATAAAAGATGCTTAAGCTGCAGAGTTTTGCCATTATGTATGGGAGGATGTCCTTACATAAGCATACAAAGAGAAGTACCAGAAATATACGGCAGCAAATGCAGGATGTGGAAATACATGATAGATGATTTTGTTAAAATTCTGTATAACTTTAGAAAGGAGGAAAAAAATGAAAGCATCAAAGTATAATATTATTATGGAAGAAGAAGACGGGGGCATATTAATTTTCAACTGTGTATCATGCAACTTTGCCAAGCTTAATAAAGAAAACTATGAATCATATTTAAAAATTACATCACAGCATTCTGATATAAATGAATCAGAATCAAAAATGAAAGCCTTAATAAAAGAACTTAGTGCAGGTTTCTTTATAGTTGATGACCGGGTAGATGAGATGAACTGTGTAAAGCTAAGACATGATATGGTAAGATTTTCGAAAGACCAAATGACAGTTACTATTTTACCTACTACAGCATGTAATTTCAATTGTATATACTGCTTTGAAGGTTTTAAGAAATCTTATTTTCTTAACAGTGAATTGGAGGATTGTATTGTTAGGCATATTGATAGCTCTTTAAAAAAAGGCGGGAATTTAAGGGTTACATGGTTTGGCGGTGAACCTGGACTCGCGATTGATTCGGTGTACAGTTTGTCTCATAAAATATTGGAGGTAGTTAATAAGAAAAAACTGACATATACAATGTTATTTGTTACAAATGGATATTTACTTAACAGGGATATGATAGCTAATTTAATAAGATATGGACTTGATGAAGTGCAGGTTACGATTGATGGTCCCCGTGAAGTACATGACAAGAGAAGATATCTGAAAAACGGAGGTGGTACTTATGATGTAATAATGAATAATCTTAAGAATATAGCAGATATGATTTCAATATTTTTGAGGATAAATATTGTTAAACATAATATTAGTAGTTTCCCGATATTGCTAGATGAACTTGAGAAAAACGGTCTTCGGGAAAAAGTTTTTATTTATTTAAATAAGACTACAGCCGACACAGATTCATGTTATGGGTATAAGGATAATGTCTTTAATGTGCTTGATTACTCTGAGGTATTAATTGAAGCATATGAGCTGCTGCTAAAAAGCAAATTCAAGTTTAAAATGATTCCAAAAGCTAATGCAGTAAATTGTGCATCTATAGGTTATAAAAGTCTATACATAAATGCTAATGGTGATATGTATAGATGCATGAGCCAATTTGATGATGAAAGCCAATGCATAGGAAATATCAGGAATCCTGAGCAGTTGAATCATCGGTTGTTTAAGTGGCTTGCATGGGATCCATTTTCAAACGAATATTGTATAGACTGCAATATATTTCCGATCTGTCAAGGAGGCTGTCCTTCAAATTGGATAAATTCATCAAGTTTTGTAGAAATGAAAGAAAGGTGTTCACATTGGAAATATACACTTCAGAGATTGCTAAGAATGCAGTATGAAGGTATGAAACAAGGCATTATTACGAAAGAAGGTAGCAATCCATATGGAAGATTACAATCAAGTAATACTATGATACAGGAGGAAGATAAAAATGAAATTATCAAAGTATAACATATATGTAGATCTTGACGATGATGATACGCTTATTTACAATTGTATAAGTGGCGCCATGGTTAAAGTCGGTAATAGTACCTATCATGAACTGAAATGTCTTAATGATTATTGCAAAATGGAAACACAGAAGGTCAATATTGATTCTCTAGAAGAATTTAAGAAATACAATATTATTTTAGATGATGAATTTAATGAATTTGATTTAATTAAGGCAATGCATAATGTGAATAAGTTCCGAACTAAAGCTGATGTTATGATATACCCTACCTTCGATTGTATTTTTAACTGCCCATATTGTTTTATTGCCAAAAATCGTAATCCATGCGGCGCTCCAGGTGGAAAGATGACAGAAGAAATTGAAAAATTGGTTATTGAATTTACTCGTGATCTTGTGTTAAATCACGACAGTATAGTTCTTGGTTGGAACGGAGGAGAACCTATGCTCACTTTTGATACTGTGTGCAGAATAACCAAAGCAATTCAAAAAATAACACTTGATAAGGGAAAAGAATTTAAAGCTTCTTTTTTAACTAACGGTTACTTGCTGGACAAGGAGAAAGCACTTGAGATGAGAAGTTGTGGTATAAATCAGGTAGGTATATCTGTTGATGGACCTCCTGAAGTACATAATATGAGAAGGCATTTAATGAATGGTGAGGGTACATTTGATGTTATACTTAAAAACATAAAAGACATTGCAGATATATTTGATGTTTCCCTTTTAACGTTTCTAGATAGAAATAATGCAGGTTCATTTTTGAAATTGCTTGATATCTATAAAGATGAAGGGCTTATAGGAAAGGTCAATGTATCGTGTTTCAGCATGCAAAGCTGCGATTTATCAAGTGATATTGATGAAAATTGTTTTTCAAGAGAGGAATACGCAGGTATTCTTAATGACTTAAGGATGGAAGCGGCACAACGGGGAGTTAACATTCAACAGTTTCCAACGCAGGTATGGCAGGGAAATTGCTCTGGAATATCAATGGGTTCGGTTGCTATCTCACCGGAAGGGGATCTTTATAAGTGTAGAACACTGGTTGGTGACAAGGTAAATTCTGCAGGTAATCTCAAAGAAAAGGGGTGGAAATCAAATCCCAACATTATCAAATGGCTGACATTCGATTTGCTTAAAAATAATCAATGTATGGAATGTGATATACTGCCGATATGTATGGGTGGATGTCCCCTTTATGAAATTTCACCCGCTGTTAAAGACGGTTCTAATAATAATTGCCGTCTCTGCCCGCCAATAAAATACAATATTAATGAAGTTCTCAAGTTCAAATATGAGCATATATTAAGGAGGAATGCCAAATGAAAGCTTCAAAGTATAATATTATTTTGGAGGAAGATGATGGCGGTGTACTGCTTTTTAATTGCATATCATGCTCTTTTACCAGGTTGAATAAAGAAAACTATGATTGCTACTTGAAAATTATTTCACACGATCCCTGTATAAATGTATCAGATCCTAAGACCAAAACTTTGATAGAAGACTTGAAAGTAGGCTGTTTTATAGTTGATGAATTTATAGATGAATTAAGTATGTTAAAGTTTAAGCATGAATCTATAAGATTTGCAAAAAATCATATGACTATTACAATTTTACCTACTACAGCTTGTAATTTTAAATGTAAATACTGTTTTGAGGGTTTTCAGAAGCATGATTATTTGAGCAGGGAGTTAGAAGATTGTATCTACAAGTATGTCGATGATTCTTTAACGAAAGGAGGAAGATTAAGAGTTACATGGTTCGGTGGAGAACCCGGGCTCGCGATTGATTCAGTGTATAGGCTTTCTCAGAAGTTTTTTGAAATGTCACTTAAAAAGAATATTATATTTTCATCGCTATGTGTAACAAACGGATACTCCATCAACAGGGATGTCGCAGCTAAATTAGTAAAATACGGACTTAATGCAATGCAAATTACGCTTGATGGACCCCGTGAAGTGCATAACATGAGAAGACCTTTGAAAAACGGGAGTGGTACTTATGATACAATAATTAATAATCTTAAGGATATAGCAGGAATAATTCCGATATATCTGAGGACAAATATTGATAAAGATAATGTTGATTGCTTTCCCAGACTTTTAGACGAACTTGAAGAAAACGGACTTCGGGAAAATGTGATAATTAATATTGGAAATACCACAGCCGATACTGATGCATGTTATGTATACAAGAATAATATATTTAATATACATGATTACTCCGAAGTTATAGTTGGGCTATATGAATTGCTGGTAAAACGCAAATTTAAAATAGATGCCATGATTCCAAGTTTGCATTTTGTAAATTGTTCATCAATATGTTCCCATGGCTTTTTCATATACGCTAATGGCGATATATATAAATGTGTGGGTTTTTTTGGTCACGAAAGTGAATGTATCGGCAATATCAGAAATTCGGACAAGTTAAATAACAATCTGGCAAAGTGGCTTGCATGGGATCCATTTTCGAACGAGTATTGCAGAGATTGTACAATATTTCCATTTTGTCGGGGAGGATGTCCTTCAAATTGGATATGTCCATCAGAATATTTGGAATTTGAAGACAGGTGTGTGCACTGGAAGTATACACTTCCACAGTTACTCAGGCTGCAATACCAAAGTTTAAAAGAAAACATTTTCCCAAATGAGGGTGTTAAAGCAGGTAGTATTAAAACCAGGGAGGAAAATACCAATGAAACCGTCAGTATATAATATTACTGTGGATTTAGAAGATGGCACAACGCTTTTGTACAATAGTGCAAGCGGAAAATTAGTTAAAATGGAAAGAGAACAGTATGAAGAATATATCAATATGTTTAACAGTATTATGCCATCTATAAAAGATAGTGCACCAATGAATGAGTTCAAGAACCAATTAAGACTGGGACATTTTATTGTAGAGGACGATTTAGATGAATTGAACTATGTTAAGGCACAGCATTATCTTAAAAGATATTCATCTGGGGTATATCACCTGGAAATCGCACCATCAGGAAGCTGCAACATGGCATGTAGTTATTGCTATTATGGAAATCATGAATATGAAAATATGTCCTATGAAGTAGAAACCCAACTTTTAGCGACGGTTAAATCAGTATTTAAAAATAAAGGAAAACTTAATGTGACATGGGTTGGAGGAGAACCTACACTTGCTGTAGATACATTGTGCAGATTGTCAAGGGGCTTTATTAAAATTGCGAAAAAAGAAAAAGCATCATATGCTGGAGCAATAATAACAAATGGTTATCTTTTAAATAGGAAAATGGCTTTGAATCTAAAACGATATGGTATAAAAATGGCCCAGATTACTGTTGATGGACCTCCTGAAGTGCATGATAAAAGAAGACCTTTAAAAAATGGTGAAGGTACATTTGATGTCATAATGAAAAACATAAGAGAGATTTCTGATATACTTCCTATAGTTTTAAGGATAAATATCGATAAGACGAATGCAAACAAGGAAAATATAATCAAAATATTAGACATTATGGATGAAATGAGTATTCCAAGGCATGTAACTATTGACTTTGGTTGGGTACAACCGCGAACATCATCATGTAGCTGCTATGGTATTATAAACGGCTTTAATCGGCAAGAATATGCCAGAGCGCTTGTTGAACTTCTACCACTAGTACTAGAAAGAGGATATGATTTTTTATTTAACGGGATGAACTTGTCTCCTTATTTTGGAGCATGCCCTTCTTGTGGAAATGACTGCATAGCAATATCTTCAAAAGGTGATATGTATAAGTGCCTTGTGCAGTTGGGTGATACTCGAGAAAGTTTTGGGAATTTACTTTCCCCAATTAGTATAAGTAATAGGGTGATAAAATGGCTGACATGGGATCCCTTTGAACAAAAAGAATGTAGAAAATGTAATGTTTTGCCACTTTGTATGGGGGGAGGTGGTTGTGCATTTCCCTATGCATCATTGGATGGCAGTTGTAGAAATGAACTTCGATGTATGCCATTCAAATTTGAAATTGATCAAATAATCAAGTTATATTATAAAAAAGTCAACTCTGTTGATTTAAAACTAAAGTACTCCAGGAAGCAAAAGTGTTAAGGTGGACTTTTTTGAAACTCATTTGTGGAAAGTGAACATTAAGGGAAATAATACTATCCTATTCGTTATAAAAAAGCAAGCAGTATCCTAAATAAAAAGTGATTCAATCTATTCAATAAAAGGGGGGCTTTAAAATGCATAATGAGTATTATGATGTAAAATGCAAGGACAGCAGTCCTTTAAAAACAATTAACCGCATTAAGGATATACTAGGAAGCTTGGGTATTCTTGCTAAAGAACAGTGGTTGTATCAGATTGAAGGGTTTTACTCAGTTAGTATTTCTGTTTTTGGGACCTCTTTTGCTTCTAATGGGAAGGGTACTACTCCCGCATATGCACTTGCAAGTGCATATGGCGAATTTATGGAACGGCTTCAAAATTTATTTCTTAACAACATGAAACTAGACACCAGCGGAGATGTTCTGCAATATGGGAATTATTATTTTGCACCTGATGAGAAGCATTTAGGTATTGATGAAATAGCTGAATGTAAACATAATTGGGCTAAAGCATTTACATTAAATACTGCAGCAAAAGAAGAAAAAACAGAGATTCTGAAAAAATGGCTTATTGAAGATAATACCGGGAAACCTCAAGATTTTATTTCAATACCTTTTGTTAATATAAAAGACGGAGAATTACATTATCTGCCCAAGGTCATGTTGTTTTCTTTATATGGATCAAATGGAATGTGCGCTGGAAATACTCCGGAAGAAGCACTTGTTCAGGGGTTCTCAGAGGTGATGGAAAGACATGCACATGCTGCAATTTCGAAAAACAGGATTGTTCCGCCTACTATACCACATAGTTATTTAGAACAATATCCTAAAGTTAGCGAAATGATAAATAGAGTTGAACGGCAAGGCAATTTTAAGATCATTGTGAAAGATTGTTCATTGGGAGAAGGATTGCCTGTTATTGCAATCATTCTTACAGATAGGGAGCGTCATACCTATTCTGTGAGGTTTGGAGCCCATCCGCTTTTTGAAATTGCAGTTGAAAGATGCTTAACAGAACTTTTGCAGGGCAGAGATTTCAAAGATATGTATTGGCTGAACAAGTTTTCATATTATAATAAAGATGCAGATTCTTTTAGAAATTATAAAAGTCAGGTAACTGTGGCTATGGGTTGTTATGATACAAGTCTTTTTACTGAAAAATTCAGTTATACTTTTAAAGCATTTAAAAAATTGGAAACTTACAGCAATAAACATATGTTATATTACCTATATAACATATTGAAGAATAAAGGATACGATATCTTGGTAAGGGATGTGTCATTTCTGGGCTTCCCAGCTTACCATGTGGTAGTGCCTTCCTTCAGTGAAATTCCTGACTTATCTATAAAGACAATAATAACTTATTCAACTGCAATGAAGGTAAAAAGAATAGCTAGAAATCTAAAACATAGCACAGATGAAGAATTACTGGAAATTATTAGTTATATGCTTCATGGAGATGATGAAAGCTTCACATATCAGGACAGTATTGTGAAAATTCTGGATTTGCCACTAATGAATGGCTTTCCGTGGCATGGGATGAAAAAAGATATATTCATAGCTTCAGCATATTATAGAATGGGACGTTTGCATAAAGCGTATGAAACTATGGATAGTTATATACAAAGTGCAGATATGAATAAAAAGGATGTAGGCATTACTTATTTTAAATGTGTGAGAGATTACTTTGGAATGCGGGCTGATGGAATAAGTGATGAAGACCAAATAAAAAATCTCCTAAAGGTATTTTACACTGAAAATATGGTTTGTAAAGTTATTGCTGAATTAAGAGATCCGAATGATGTTTTCAAAAACTGTGAAAGCTTGAATTGTTTTAAGTGTAGTGATTGTGAATGGCAAAAATGCTGTCTGTATCCAAAAATGAAGAAGATACATATGCAATTAAAAGATGAGTATGCTGAAAATGTAATTGACCAACATGGGGTTATGAAATATTTTGATGCATAAGGAATATATGAATGTACTAATATATTTCTGTAATGCAATTATAATATTGAAGGAGAAGTTAGCCTTGATTACAGATAATTTGTATAAATTCAAAGACTGTACTCCGTTGCAGACAATAAACCGCATAAGATACATACTTGAAGATATTGGTATATCTACAGAAGAGTACTGGATGAATGAGATTAGCAGCATATATTCAGTATACATAGTTATTTCAGGGACATGCTTTTATTGCAATGGCAAGGGCATAACACCGGAATTTGCTCTGGCTAGTGGGTATGGAGAACTTATGGAAAGATTACAGAACTTTCTTATGGCAACAAGACTCAGAGTTGATGCCAGCCCTGAGGTTCTTATGTATAGGGGCTATACTACAGCACCTGATGAGAAACATATAAGTGTTGGTGAGCTTCTGGATAATAATGAAAGTTGGGTTAAAAGTATGACTCATGAAGCAGCCACCCGAGAGGAAAAACATAATATTTTAAGGGGATGGCTGCTTGAAGATGCTATGGGTAAACCTGATGATTTTATTGCAGTTCCATATATTAAGGTCAATGATGGAAGTGTACATTATATTCCTCAAAGGATGTTGATAGCACGATGTAATACGAATGGAATGTGTGCCGGAAATACAGACGAAGAAGCAATGGTACAGGGCATTTCGGAAATAATGGAAAGATATGTAAACGGCAAAATTTTAAGGGAAAGGATAACTCCGCCAACAGTATCTGACAGTTATATAAGGCAATTTCATAGAATATATGAAACAATAAAATCAATTGAACACAGTGGTAATTTCAAAATTATTGTGAAAGATTGCTCATTGGGACAAGGTTTTCCTGTTATGGCTGTAATCCTTATTAATCTTGATTTGAATACTTATTTTGTGAAATTCGGTGCTCATCTTTCATTTGAAATTGCCCTGGAAAGATGCCTAACTGAGCTTCTTCAAGGAAAGTCACTTAAAAAATTGTCATGGATGAGTAGATTTTCATATTGTAACAAAGAAGCTTACAGTAATTATAATTCAGATAATATATCTATTACAGGTTGTGGGTATTATCCAGTTGAATTTTTCAATAATAAATATAGTTACACTTTCACAATGTTCAAGGATGTAAGTGGATGTAGTAACCGTGAACTGCTTTCTTTTTTATTAAATTTTTTGAAGAAAAGAAACTGTGACATATTTGTAAGAGATGTATCATTTCTAGGATTCCCCAGTTTCCATATATATATTCCCTATATGAGTGAAGCTGGTATGTCAAATATTACAAAAATAAGTTACATTTCTATGATGAGAAGAGTAAGAAACATAGTAATGAACTTGAAAGATGCAAAAAATGAGGAATTAAACGAAGTTATTGAATACATGATATGCAGCAATTATTCCAGATATGACTCAATAACCCTGCCTACAGGTTTGCCATTAAAACCTGAGTTTCCATGGAACAGCATAAAAAGAGACCTTTTCATGTGTGCAGCATATTACAAGATGGGAGAGTTGAGAAAGGCATATGATTCAATAGATAAATTTATTCGTGAAACTAATGAAAAAGAAGGAAGTGAAAACATTAGTTACTATAGCTGTGTACGGGATTATATATTGGCGAAAGTTAATAATATTGATAATAATGAAATAAAGGCATTTTTATTATACTTTTACACCGGTGAGGTTGTAGAAAAAGTTATTTGTGACATGCAGAAACCTGAAAATGTATTTTGGAAGTGTGAGAAACTTGATTGCTTCAACTGCAATAAATGTGAATATAGCAAATACTGCATGTATGACTCTATTAAGAGCATTCACATGAAATTAAAAGATAGATATTCTGCTCATACGGTAGACCAAAAAAGAAACAGATATTTGACGGATATTTTCAACATATCGTAAACAACAGGAGGATCATATGGATGCTATGAATATAGAAAAGTATTTCTGGCAAGGTGTAAAAATACGGGTACGTCCTGTAACTATTGAAGATTGGGAGTCATTGTATAATGATAGTATGGATAGTGAAGGAGTACGGTCTTTAAATTTGGGAATTAATTTACCAATATCAAAAGAAATAGCAAAACAAACTGCTAATGAACTTGTTAATTCTTTAAAGAACGTTGATCATACTACATTTGGTATAGAGCTATTTTCAGGTGAATTAGTTGGTGTAATTGCTATGCACAAAAAAGACTTTAAAAACGGTACTTTCGGCATAGGAATAAAAATTTTTAACTCTTATAGACGGAAAGGATATGGAGAAGATGCTTTAAAAATAATATTGCGATATGGTTTTTATGAATTGAGATTCCAGAAATGTAATATGAGCTGTATGCACACAAATGAAGGTTCGATTAGATTGCAAAAAAAGGTAGGGTTTATAGAGGAAGGCAGACAGAGAAGGATGATTTACACCAATGGACAATATTATGACTATCTGCTTTTTGGTTTAACGGGGGAGGAATATGAAAGGAATGATGTAAGAAAAATATAAGTATGGAGGAGTTTGTATGGCTTGCTGTGTTAAAACCGATGAAAATCATTTGAATACTGTTTCTGAGGAAATGAAAGGGATAAGTACATACATTAAATGCATAATCGGCATGGTTAAAGAAAAATATAATGAGGATATAGACACTGAAAGGCTCTACATGGGGGCATTAAATGGAGTTTTTAGAGCTGTTTCTGAACATCACGGTGTTATAAATCGTGATTCAGTCATGTTGGAAGTAATTAAAGGTATATTATCAAGTGTTGACAAATATAGTGTATTTCATCATTATTCTGTTGCAGAACGTATTTTGGAATCACTTAAGGGAAATCGTTATGGCATTGGACTTACAATAGCCAGGGTAGAGAATTTTATAAAGGTATGTGAGGTATATCCCTTTTCACCTGCAGCCGATGGCGAAATAGTAGTTGGAGACAAAATAGTGGAAATAAATAGGAAAACTATTTCTAATGATACAATTGATAATGTATATAAATTTATGCAAGAGGAGTTAAATGCCAGAATAGAACTTGGTATCATCAGAAATGGTGAACAAAATATTCTATACAAAGATGTTCAGAAGGGCAAGATAAAAATTAATAGCGTGATGTCTTTTATAAAAGGTGATATAGGCTATATAAGGGTTCACACATTTATTAAAAATACTGATGATAGTGTTAGTAAAGTATTAAATATGATAGATAATGCAGACATTAAAAAAATAATACTTGATTTAAGGTATAACAATGGAGGTGATTTAAAACAAGCAGCTTTGTTAGCAGAAAAATTTGTTCCGGAAGGATTGATGATTAAAGTTAAATTTAAATCAGCTTCATATGAGAATATAGAATATCATTCTCATATGAAAAATAAAAAATACAAGCTTGTTGTTTTAGTCAATGAAGAAACTGCAAGTTCATCAGAAGTTTTAGCCGATGTAATACAAGACACAAGTTCAGGTATTCTTATAGGAACAATAACAGGCGGAAAAGCTGCTGTTCAAAAAATGATACCAATACTGACTTATGAAGCCTTTACCAAAGCAAAAGATATGGCAGGTATTGAAGTTGTAGATGCCGATGAGCTGAAAGCAAAATGGGGAATAAAACCTTCAAATAATGAAATTGCCGGAACAGCTGTTATAACAATAGGAGAATACATTACACTGTCAGGAAGAAGGATTGATAAGGTTGGTATTGCACCTGATATATATGTTGATAACTCATATTATACAAAAAGTATTCGTTTACATAATATTCAGAAACTAAATTCGGTATTTGAATATAATTCAGGCGATGAAAGTATGGACATTTTTTTTGCTAAAGCTGTTTTAAAAACTATTGGTTATACTGTTGGAGAAATAAATTGGAAATTAGATGAGATAACTATAAATGCAATTGAAAAATTCCAGTCGGACAATCATCTAAATATATCAAAAATACTTGATATACCAACACAGGAAATGATGAATACTATGCTGGAAACATGGGTGTTTAAAGAAGACAACCAGTTTACAAAAGCTGTAGAGATTCTAAATGAATCATGATTATATATTAATTTACATGACATAGTTTTGCAGATAAAAGGTTATTTTAGTTAATTTTCAATAATAATAGTATTAGAGGATAATTTATATGTATGTTAATAGTAAATATAAAGATAGCAGCCCACTGCAGACTATTGCCCGAATAAGGAATATACTGGAGGGTATTGGTATATTAACCAGGGAGAGATGGAGACATGATATAGAGGGGTATTATTCGGTAAATGTAGAAATTTTGGGAACGGGACTTTCTTCCAATGGAAAAGGAGCCAGTGAAGAGTTTGCTCTGGCTAGTGGATATGCTGAGCTTATGGAGCGGCTTCAGAATTTTAGAATGAATGGTATGATGCTGGATGCAAGCCCTAAAGCATTTGAATATAAGGGATTTTACTTTACACCCGATGAAAGGTATACAGATCCTGATGATGCAGTGGAAAATGATGAAGAATGGATTCACATATTAGTCTCAAGGTTATGTACCAAGGATGAAAAGGTGGTAAGGCTAAAGGAATGGCTTTTTAATAACATACCGGGCATTGCTGATAAGATTATCCTTATTCCATATCTTAGAATAAACGATGGAAAAGTGTGTAGTCTGCCAGAGGTCATGATTAAGGCATGCTATGGAACAAATGGAATGTGTGCAGGAAATACACATGAAGAAGCATTGGTCCAGGGACTTTCAGAAATAATGGAAAGATATGCCAATATTGAAATTCTCAGAAGAGGATTGATACCGCCTGATATTCCACGTGAGTATATTAAAAAATATCCTCACATAGATGAGATGATAAGTTCAATAGAGCAAAAAGGAAATTATAAAATAATTGTTAAGGATTGTTCTCTTGGTGAAAAATTACCTGTTGTTGGAGTTGTCTTAATTGACAGGATTCTTCAAAAATACCGTGCCCAAATGGGTGCACACCCTGTATTTGAGATTGCTGTGGAAAGATGCCTTACGGAGCTGTTACAAGGTAAAAAGCTTGATAATAAGTGGTGGATGACGGATTTTTCCTATTTTAATAATGTAGTTTCAGAGCGGAATATTAACAGCATATTTACTACAGGGAAAGGAATATATCCTGCCAGGTTTTTCAGCAGCAATTACAGTTATCAATATACAGAACCTTTAGACTTGAGACATCTTAGCAATAAAGATATGTTTTCTTATTTGGTTGATATACTTGTAAAGAAAAACCTTTATATATATATAAGGAATGTGTCATTTCTGGGATTTCCCAGTTTCCATGTAATAGTACCATCTTTTAGTGAGATAAGTAGTCTTGAATCAAGAACTGTAAGAAGAGTTAAATCATTAATAAGAATAAACCAGATTACACGAAACCTATACCTTGTTTCTGATGAGGAACTTGAAGAACTTATCAGTTTTATGTATGACAGAGATATTGCATCAAACACTTCAATTATTGGACTTATGGGTTTGCCTTTAAAGAAAACGTTTCCTTGGAATAATATGATGAAAGATTTGCTGGTTTTTTGTTCATATTACAGGCTAAATGAATTTAGGAAGGCTTATAGTGCGATGGAGTGTTTTATCAGAGATAGAACATGTAATCAAGATGGTAATATCAATGATGCTGCAATATCTTATTATAAGTGTATAAGAGATTATACAGGACTTCGCTCAGATGGAGTAACAGACAGAGATAGTATAAAGTCTGTATTGTGTAAGTTTTATTCCGAAAAACTTGTTGAAAAAGTAATCATTGATATGGGAAATCCTCTTGAAGTTTTTCGAAACTGTGTCGGAGTTAAATGTTATCAATGTGATGAATGTGATTTTAGCACATATTGTAATTA
>ENA-UOOK01004765-UOOK01004765.1-fermentation-metagenome-genome-assembly--contig:-NODE-4765-length-14230-cov-8.328748_pt1 | contig 14230 bp, 13 predicted proteins | sample MGYA00245777_ERZ724023 | MGnify/ENA primary metagenome ERZ724023 (study PRJEB28704, sample SAMN03018312) | fermentation metagenome | biome: anthropogenic terrestrial biome; feature: soil; material... | reverse complement strand
TGACATCACACCTCAGCATGTCGGTAACAGCGCCTCAAAATACTACTCGCAAGCTTAGGTGGGAAAGTTGAGATATATAATTACTTCAGCACAGTTTTATTAATTTCATGGTCACATTGAAAATAGTGGCTCGCTACTTTTTCTGTTAATCATCTAAAGTGGGCTTCGCCCACAACCAGATGGAGGAACCTTACAGCCGCAAAACATCAATTTCTTTTTTAATGCTTTGCAGCAATAAGGTACTAAGATTCTGTTTTTTTAAGCTCCTCATAAAGCTTCTTCTGATCATTGTTTAAATACCTTGGGTTAATTATCTTAACCTGTATATACAAATCTCCACGCTTTCCGCCTTTTTTCCCGTAACCCTTTCCGGATACACGTATTTTTTGATCGGTTTGGATCCCTGCAGGAATTTTTACCTGTATCAACCCATCAGGTGCTTGAACCTTGGCCTCACCACCAAGGGCTGCAGTCCACGGGTAAACCTCAAGCCTGTAAATAAGGTTATTTCCCTCAAGCTTAAATTTGCCTTCCTTAAACCTTATTACGATATACAAATCTCCATTAGGTCCGCCTCCGTACCCGGGATTCCCTTGTCCGGCAAGCTTTATCTTCCCTCCTTCGGGAATACCCTGAGGAATATTTACTGATATAGTTTTTGTCCCGGTTCCGGTTCTTATTGTAAAGGTCTTCTCTTTCCCATCCATAGCTTCTTCAGGGGTTATAGACATTTCTGCTTCTATATCATCACCGCACATTTGTGACGGTCCGGCTGAATAACCGGAAGAAAAACCGCGGGTTCTTCCATGACCACCAAAAATATTGTCTATATCAATTCCACCACTGCCAAAAAACATATTAAAGAAATCACTAAAACCGTTCTGTGAACTCTTAAATTCATAGTGCCCAAACTGTGACGGATCAAAATTCATTCCATTCTGAAAACCCGTTTGCCCGAACTGATCATATTTCTTTCTTTTATCCTCATCACCGATAACTTCATAAGCTTCGCTAACTTCCTTAAATTTTTCCTCTGCGCTTTTATTGCCCGGGTTAGCGTCAGGATGATATTTTTTCGCAAGCTTCCTAAAGCTTTTTTTAATTGTGTCCTGAGAAGCGCTTTTATCAACGCCCAGGATTTTATAGTAGTCTTTATATTCCATAGCATCACCTCAGACTTTGACTTTCTTTGACTATTACTTATTATACTAATTTTCCCCGCAAAGATCAATATTTATTTTAACGTTGCAGCACATTCGACGTTTTTACTCAGTAAAATGACTGGGTATGTGTTACAGGTTACGTTCTAAAGAATACATTTATACAATATATATCTTTCTTTAACCTCAAAACCTGCAGTTAATGCAATATTTAATTCATCAGTAGCATGTTGTTCGATAAAATATAAAATTTCCTTTAGTGCACCGAATTCATTATATAGATGCGTCAGCATTTCATTTATAAGAATACTTTCAATACCCTTATTTTTATATTCTTCATCAATAAATAATCCGACTACATCCGAAATATTTTTGTTTGCACTAACAAAAATACTTCCATGTATCTCCTCATCATGTCTAAAAACAAATATTCTGAAATTATCTATTACCTTTCGCAAATTAGTACTGTTAAAATACATCTCTGCAGGAATGGCATGTTTATCGTGAAATGCAATGTACTGTTCAAAATTGCTAATGTTGATTTTTCCTATATAATCATATCCCTTACTTTTATGATGTTTTAAATTGCGAATTCTTGTGACAATACTATCCTCAATGCATACAATATTTCTTTTCTTAAAATAATAGTTTGCATTTATGTTAGTATATGGGACACCTATATATAGCTCATATCCGGGTAACTGGTTATTTATATAGCATATAAATTCATCAGCAACTTGATCATAATTTGCACTTATCAAAAACCCCGTTGTTTGCACATATTTTTCGTTGTTTATCCAAAAATAGAAACAAACCCCCTGCAATATGTTCTGATGATAATAGGCTATAATATTGTGATTCTCCAAATTGATTGCTTTTTCAAGTTCTTCTTTAAATTCCACAATTAAATCTGTTCTAGGATAACTCGCATATAGGTCATTCTGACTTAATTCCCATGCAAAATCCATTACTTCTTCTATTCTTTCAATTGTTTTTATCATTTTTTATATCCTCCACTACGCTAGCATATAAACTAAAGTACGTTATTTTGCTCCGAAAAAACGGGTTTAAGCAATAACTTACGTTATTTTAATGGTTTTGTTTGCAGATAATCATTTAATAATTGCATTCCTATACTGCCTTGGCGTAAAAGTGATTTTGCTTCTTCTATATCACACCATATAGCACTGTCGAGCTCAGAAGAAATATCAAAGAATTTTTTCTTGACAATACATACAGTACCAAGCATTAGATTATCTCTTTTTTCATAATAATAACTTTTCATATATCTAACATTTATGACCTCTAAACCAAGTTCTTCTTCTACTTCTCTTTTTGCTGTATATTCAACAGTTTCACCTTGCTTAATAAATCCTGCCACACAAACATAGTTTTCTGTGGACACATAATTTTGACGTATGAGTGCTACTTCGTTATGTTCGCTTATAACAAGAGCAATAATACAGGGGTAAGAAAAATTAAAATGAGGTCTTTGGCAAGCTTCACAAAATGGCACGTTACCCTCATCTCCAATTATTTTTTCTATCAATTTCTTGCCACATACAGGGCAATATACAAATATCATAATACCACTTACTTTCTTTTATGTTTTGCGCAAAGTACAGCTCCTTATTCCGCCTCTTTCAACAAGAAATTTGACTCCTTATGCTTACTTTAACTATATTTTCACAGCATTTATGCTTTATTGGTATTTCAAGTTCTTAAGCCTTGCCCTATGTTTTCTGTTGATATCATATTTGTCATGGTATATTCTTTTTTCGTCATACTGTGTTCTGGGTTCTTTTACTTCATTTGGATAACCGATATACACAATAGATAAAGGTTTAACATGTTCAGGGAGCCCCATTAGCTTTTCTACTTTCTTTACAAGAGGTTCTACACCGTATACTCCAACCCAAAGCGATCCCAGACCTATTGCAGTCGCAGCAAGCAGTATATTTTGTGTCGCTGCACTGCAGTCCTGAACCCACATATGTTTAGTATTTCTGCATAGATGGGTATTTCCACATACAACTATTGCACAAGGAACATTATATCTTGCCATAGGTAATTGATTTCTTATTTCTTTAAGCATCATTTTATCAGTAACAACAATAAATTCCCAAGGTTGCGTATTGCAAGCAGATGGGGCTGACATCGCAGCTTTGATAAGGTATTCTACTTTTTCATTTTCTACGGGTATATCCTGATAAGATCTGATACTTCTTCGTTTCGTAAAGAAATTCAAATAATCTTCGTACATAAGCTACCTCATTTTGAAAAATAGTATTGTATCGTTTCCCCTTTATATAGAAGACTATCTATCCTTTGTCAAACCTCTTCGAAGCCTTTTGTGTTAAACAATTTACCATATTTTTTTTGAATCATATGTAATCTATGTATTCTTATTCAAATAAGTTAATCTTGTCAATTGTAAAACACCTTTTACCATCAAAACACATTTTTACAATCCATGGCATCAAATCAATCATTTCCATAAAGGCTTCAAATCCATATGATTTGTCATAGTAATTGATAATTGTAGAAAGTGCGGTTCCATGCGTACCAATTACAATATTTTTGTCTTTATAATTTTCAAGCACTGAAATTAGCGCATTTATATTGCGTCGTTGCACATTATTTAGGTGTTCTCCATCGGATAAAGTATAATTAAAATCAGCCCATTGCCTTTGTAGAAGTGGATAATAATCAATCTCTCTGTTCCAGTCACTATCACTTTTGCGTTCTCGAAAATCATTTATGGTTAATATATGTAAACGATTCTTTTCTGCAAAATCAGCAATTGTATCAATAGCTCGTTTATATGGACTTGACAGTACATAGTCAATTCTCTTATTTTCCAGATACTTAGTAACGAGCAAACTATCTTTTGCTCCTTTTTCTGTAAGCGGGCGTATTGCTCCATCAGACACTCGTCTATCTGATTCTGCATGTCTTACAAAGTACACTGTAGTCATTATTTCACCTCTTTCAGCAAGAAATCTTACTCCTAATGCTTAACTGCATGTTTCAGGGCTGCTTATGATTAGTTTTAATTGATTTGTGAGTCTGCTGATATAAAATATAGTATTATATGGAATTCATATCGTCAAGTGAATTTTGGGTTTTTTCGAGGATGTAAGCTTTAACCTAAAAAATTTTGCAAATTTCCTCCACTATGAAAATATTTATTTTTAATTTCTCTAAAAAAGGGTATTTTATTAGTATTGGAGAATATATATAGTGATTGTGCGGTAGATCGCATAGCAAAATATACATATGTTAATGATTTAGCTTTAGGTGAGCGATCCTTTAATGCTAATTAATTGAACAGTCGTGTTTACATTCAATGCACAGCTTTGTTACAAATTTTTAAGCAGTTGAGTTTAAACCTTTTTTACTATGTTCAGCGCCTTTGAAGCTTAATTCTTTTTCAAAGAATGTTGGATTGGCATTAAACAACCAATTGTATTTTACCAAAGAGAGCTTATTTCGTTGCATATGTATTTGCTTGTTCGGGAGATAGTCAAAAAACATTTAAAATACTGATGATTTTCAAACAGGAGGGCAGATAAATGGCAAAAGAAATTGTTGCCTTAATACTGGCAGGCGGCGAAGGAAGCCGATTAGGGGTTCTTACCCGACTAGTTGCAAAACCAGCGGTTCTGTATGGAGGAAAATACCGGATAATTGACTTTTCTTTAAGTAATTGCATAAACTCCGGAATAGACACGGTAGGTGTGCTGACACAATACCGGCCGTTACAATTAAATCATCATATCGGCATAGGCAAACCATGGGATATGGACAGAATGAACGGCGGTGTAACAATTCTATCACCATTTACAAAGCAACAAAAAGGCGAATGGTATTCAGGGACAGCCGATGCTGTATACCAGAATATCCACTATATCGATGAGTTAGATCCGAAATATGTTATTATATTATCCGGAGATCATATCTATAAAATGGATTATTCCAAAATGCTTGAATTCCACAAAAAAAACAATGCCGATGCTACAATATCGGTTATTAATGTTCCGCTTGAGGAAGCAAGTAGATACGGAATAATGAATGCTACAGAGAATGGTAAAATATATGAATTTGAAGAAAAGCCGCCGCAACCAAAAAGCACATTGGCTTCTATGGGGGTCTACATATTCAGCTGGGATATCCTAAAGGAGTTCCTTATACACGATCACCAAAATGAGCAATCGGATCACGATTTTGGGAAAAATGTCATACCAAAGCTTCTCGCTGATAAAAGAAGCATATGGGCATATCCATTTATTGGTTACTGGCGCGATGTTGGTACAATACAAGCCTTTTGGGAATCCAACATGGATCTGATTACCCGTGTTCCCCAATTTAACCTATTTGATCCCGAGTGGAAGATTTATACTCCCAATCCTGTAAAACCTGCTCATTTTATTGCTGATACAGGTCATGTAACGCGCTCTATTATTGCAGAGGGCTGTATGATATACGGTCAAGTTAAGAGTTCCGTTGTTTTTCCCGGAGTTACTGTTGAAAAAGGCTGTTACATTGAAGATTCAATTATTATGTCAAACAGCATAATTAAGTCCGATTCGCAAATTATATGCACAATAGTAGGCGAAAAAACCACTGTCGGCTCAAATGTAAAAACAGGATTCGGAGAATATGCAGACAACACCTTCAATCCAAAGGTTTACCAGACCAATATTTCAGTAATCGGTTCCAACTCGGTTGTTCCCGATAATGTAACAATCGGGAAAAATGTCGTTCTGGATAATTACCTTACACCGGAGGATTTTAAAGACCTAGATATTCCATCAGGCTCAGCTCTTATAAAGGAGGGTGTTGCTCAATGATTAATACTATGGGGATCATATTAACCGGAGGAAAAAACAACCGTCTCAAAGAGCTATCAATGGAACGTTCTATTTCTGCGGTTCCGTTTGGCGGTAAATATCGCGCCATTGATTTTGCTCTTTCGAATATGATTAATTCAGGGATACGAAATGTAGGCATACCAACCCAATATAATTTCCGCTCACTTATGGATCATCTTGGCTCAGGTAAAGAATGGGATCTTGACAGAAAAACTGACGGGCTTTTTATCTTCCCGCCATATCTTTCGGAATACGGAACCGGCTGGTACAGAGGAACCGCTGATTCAATGTACAGCAATCTTACTTACCTAAAAAGAAGCAACGAAGAATTTGTCGTAATAAATCAGGGCTATGCCATTTATAATATGAATTACAGTGAAATGCTGAAGCAGCATGTGGACAAGGATGCTGACATCACCGTAGCCACACGATACATGACTGATTTCTCAAAGGAGGATCTTAGCCAACTCGGTATTGTGGAAATTGACCTGGAGCAACGAATTATAGACTTTCAGGAAAAACCGCTTAACCCAAAAAGCGATTTTGCATCACTCGGAGTTTATATTATAAAGCGTAAGCTTTTAATATCACTTTTGGAAGATAGCGCAGCCCATGGTTATTTCGATTTTGTCAGGGATATATTAATACGCAAGCTCAATGAGTTAAGGATTTTTTCCTTTGAATTTAAAGGTTACTGGCGTCCCTTAATCTCAATACAGTTATTTTACCGTACCAACATGGAGCTTCTTGATCCCAATGTACGTTTTGAATTGTTTATAAAAAACGGCAAGATCTTTACAAAGGTTAAGGATGAGCCCCCTGCCAAGTATAATGAAGAAGCCACAGTTAAGAATTCTATAGTAGCCGATGGCTGTATCATCGAAGGAATGGTGGAGGACAGCATTCTTTTCAGAGGGGTGAAAATCAATAAAGGAGCTGTAATTAAAAACAGCATCATAATGCAGAATACCGAGGTTTGTGAAAATGCAATACTGAATAATTGCATTCTTGATAAGAATGTTATTATCAGTAGCGGAAAGCAATTAAACGGCGACAGAAACTGGCCTTTGATTGTAGGTAAAAACGTTAGGGTGTGAAAAATGACATCAACACTCCCTAAAGCATGTGTGAATAATATAATAAAGTTGTTAGTTTTTGGTCAATAAGATTTTACGACATTTTCCAGCAGTTGTAAATGTTATAGTTAAATAACCGGTAATTAAACAACACTTCGTAAAAGACATAAATGCTACAGGATAACACTTAAAGCAGCTTACTTTTCAGCTCTTTTGAGGGTGTATGCTAATAATGCCACAAAGAAATTTATCACATACAGTTCATGATAAATTTTTTTGTGGCTTATTAATCCGGAATGAATACTCTACCTGTAGTGCATGCTATTTACCTTTTCGATGCATCCATTTCCGAAAAGTTTATGTTTGTGTTTTCATTGAACAGCATGGTCAAAATCCTCTTACGATGGATAGGCTCAGACTAATATGATTGGCTTATCTATACATATAAACTTTGTAGACTAACACTATTTTACGGCTTTATTCAAAAAGCTCTTGCATAAAACAGTTGGTGGTATCCTAATGAGCCGGAAAGTATAGGTAAAGTTTTGAGAAGATCTTTGAGTAAAATCCCCGTGCTACTTACCTATATCATTACTTTTAATAGTACTTCTACGGCTTATAAAGTCCCATAAATTATGAATAATAAACATAAGAATACTAATGACAAAACCACCAAAAACAAAGTAAGAGAAAGAAAAAATATTTATTACTGAAAACACTAAAACATACGCCAAATAATTCAATTTTGATGTTAGCAATAAATATTTTCTGGTTAAATGTATTTTCCCTTCTACCAAAGATTCCTTGGTGTTTATATTAGAGTAAATAATAATATTATTTATGTGTCGTGCAATAATAATTATATTGTGCAATATTAAGGCTCCGGACGTAAATTCTACTATATTTTCACTTCCCCATAGTGCTACTAAGTAAACAGAAAATGAAATAATAATTGAATAAATAATTTGCCGAAAATTAATAAGTATATTTTTCTCTACGTCTTTTTGATACAATGGGTTTAATTCATAATCAAAATCAAAATATTCTGAATATTTTTTATTTTTAAACCTGTTTCCAATGATTGTCAAGAAATAATCCGTTAGCATTAGTGCAAATACAATGATTGATAAAACCATAAATTACATTTCTCCATTTCAAAAATTATATTATCATAATCAAATTAACTTTTTTGATTTTATGATCTCCATAAAAGTTTCTATTGTTTTGATATACTCCCTCGAATTACGAAAAACATAATAGTAGATCAAATCAGACATAGACTGATTAACATCAATATAGCTAATACTATTATCCACTTTTATTAAACATGCAACAGCAATTCTATATGGATTATGCATAAAAGATATCTCTATGTTTTTTGATTTATATGAAATATAACCTCCAACAAGCACATTCGATGATAGAAAACATCTTTCAAATGAATGCCTTTTCATTAAATCATCAACCTCAATAATATTTTTATCCATCGAGAATTCTTCAAAATCGAAACCATTTTCTTGGGTCTTTGCAAATGCTAAATAGTCATCGTATATTTTTGATAATATATAATCAATATTATTTTCATTATATATGTAGTTATGTAAATTAAGGTACTCATAGCCAAATAACGTTATTGCAGAAGGAATTAATTTGTTCCCATCCTTTTCAATAAACAATCCAACGTTAAAACCATTTATTTCTTTAAGGAATGAAATACTTTCTTGATCTTTTCTAATTACAGCTTTATATCCTATACGGCTAAACCGCATCATTAATTTCTTTTTTATTAATATCAATATATCACTTTTTTGTTCATTACTTACTAATGTTCTTATGTTGTGTGTTTCAGCATACTTTAAATACTCATATGTAGATATAATAAGTCCTTGAAGATTCAATTGATTTTCAAATATTGTTAAGCCCTTTATCATGTCTTTATTTTCTTTTTTTTCGCTTTTTACATATTTAATAAACTCGTCATAAAACTCTATATTATGGAATGCCTTGATTTTATCCCCGAAAGAATCCTGATTTGGAAATACAACATCTTCGTATAACCCGTCAACATTTTTAATACCATACGAGTAACTTAATATACCATCTTTATATGCTGATATAGAAAAGCCACTATCTTCATGAAAAATAACAGTTATTACATCAGTAATGTCGGTATTTTTATAATAATCCAAAATGACTTCAATATTATAGCATACATTTTTATATAGGACTGAGACCCATTCTGATGGTTCATTCGTCTGAACAGCAATAAAGTCATAATCCTTGTTTAATTTATCTGGCTTTTCCAGCATCTCTTCTTTTTTCAATATTATCGATAATGTAGTTAAGCTCATATCCACCTCATAAAAGTTTTTTCATATTAATTTTTGTTATGCGAACTCATTTTTCTTGGTTTTGGTAGATTCTATAATACTAATTATACAATTTTAAGAGTACTTTTTCTATATACCTCATTCATCTTAGTAGAGAAAAAATGATGTTTCTTTCTTCAATTATAAATTAACCGGTTACGATATGTTATTAAAATTTAATGCTTTTGGGATCATTTTGTTAATACTAATCATTTAGTAAGACTTTTATCAAGCAGGGAGATATCTCCCTGCTTGATGCCACATAATGCTCCATTAAAACAGCAAGTTTATACTGGTGGATTATATACTGGTGGTTGATATGTACTTAAAGCTATACCACCGACAACCAAAGCCACCGCTGCTGGAGTACCAGCACCCCCTGATGCAGCCACAAGGGCACCACCAATAACAACTGCCAAAACAATTATAACAGTACCGGTGTTATCAGTAGATCTTGCTAAAACATAACCTTGATTCTGTGCAAATATCGTCCATAGCTTTCCATTTTGATCGTATATTGCCTTTTCCTCTGTTGCATAACTGTAATCAGGTTGTGGATTATAATTTAGAGTTTGATAAAAAACAAGCCCTTCATACCCAGGGGTTGAATAGTTTGCCGTTAATACAACACTCTTTGGTCCGGTTAACATGTCATTTACCAGAATAATTCTTCCAGTTGGGTTCCAAGAAACACCTCTATAAGTAGCTCTTCCGTACACTGCCTGATACGCATTAACATAGTTGGTTAACTGCGTTTGTGCGGATACAAGGTTATAACCAGAAAAATACGAGTATGGTTTTAATTCGTAAATGTCTGATGCTGTTGCTAAATTCTTATCAAGAACGAAATCTGGCTTTAGTGGATATGTTCCAATTTTTCTTCCGCATCGATATGTGTTTCCTAACGTACTATTTTCTGCTTTGAACACCATTGTTATCGCACTATGCACTCTTGTTCCCCAAAACATATACGTGTTATCTGGTTCTACCTCAGCCGATGATATAACAGATGAGAATGTCAAAATGAATACAAAAACAAATACCAAAACCTTACTTTTAGTTCCTTTATACATTTTCATATAAACCTCCATATGCATTAAATTATTTACAATTCACATAAAGAGGAGTATACTTAAGCCATGGCAACCTCTTTGAGGAATTGCATTTTATGGTAAAAGGTTTGATATGGTGAACAGTTAGCTACTACAGACACCTTATCCGACCTTTCTCCATTTTAAGTTATTCATTTTGCATTATCTCCTGAAGAATTATACGACAAAACATATTTTTATTAGCATTGAAATTTTTTCTATATAACATCCTATTATTTGCTTTGATTGTAACAGAATAAAATAGATAAGTAAATAGTTTATGTAAAAAATGCTCATATATTTGCGTGAATTGTTCAAAAAACAATTTATACAAATAATTGTACCTTTTATGCATAAACCCTTTACAACCCCATAATTTTGTTATATAATTTAAGATTTATCTCTTTTAAGGATATTAATGCAAGTATAAGTCTTTAATATGTGATGAATTATAGAAGTCGGAAAGCAATTGTATGGCGACAGAAACTGGCCTTTGATTGTAGGTAAGAACGTTCGGGTGTGAAAAATGACATCAACACTCCCGAGAATGATTAAATAAAGTTGGCAAATTTCGGTCAATAAGATTTTACGCTGTTTACTAGTACTTATAAGTGACATAGTTAAATAACCGGAAATTAACCCATACTTTATAAAAGACATAAAAGTTAAAGGATAGCCCTCAAAACACTTATTTTTCAGCCATTTTGAGGGTGTATGCTAATAATGCCACAAAGAAATTTATCACATACAGTTCATGATAAATTTTTTTGTGGCTTATTAAATCGTTTTTTTATCCTGTTTGCTTAAGGCATAAACACAATCACACCGTGGGAGATTTCAGCATCATCGGCTGGAACAGGAAAAATAACGGCTTTTTTGAAACGGTCAGGCTGGAGAGCGGTTTGCTGTTTTATACCTGAAAACATGGAAAACGGTTTTTTTAAGCCCTCTATAAAGAAAGTATTCCCGTTAAAGACTTCTGTGACAGCAGTAACCAGCTGTACATCATCGATCTTGTATTGTAGAATACGAGTAGCTTCCTTTTCCAAATCCATTGACTGTATTTTTGTTTCCACTGTAAAAGCTTTGTTTACCATGGTAAGCGTATATTGCGATGTAAATATGGCGAGTGGATAAGGGAAAAAGTCGATGATCTGAGAAAACAGCCCCTCGTTTGCGATAAGAATCTGAAATTTTTTTATCATTTGACCTTGAGTCTCTGTTTTTTTCTCTAACATTTTTTGTACATCCAGCAGTTCTTCAAGCAGCTGTTCTTTCTTTTTATCACCCATATGAACTCTCCTTCCCAGTCAGAGTATGATACTGCTCATATTCTCTATATTTTGAGATATAACTGTGCAATAACGGAAACTACGCTTCATTTGCAAGAGCTATATCGTTCGGCATGAATTTTTTAACGCAAAGTGTTAAAAATACGCATCTCTAAGCTACATTCCGTTAATGTTTCCTAATATTGAACACCTATGTCTCCTCAGTTACCTGTGAACAGTAACCAGAGTACTGATATATCAATATTTTATTAGCTACCTGGCTGTGAGGATAGGTTAAATATGCTTATAATTAGTAAGAAAAATGCTATTTTGAAGCGTTATTTTACTTCGTAAAAAACGGGTCTATGCAATTTCTTCAGTTATTTTAAATTATTCTATTCCGATAGTTTTTCGGTAAGCGGAAGGAGAAAGACCTGTTTTTTCTTTAAATACTCTGGCTGAATGACCGTTATAATCCATATTACAGGCAGCAAAAGCTTGAGCGATTGAAAGGTTGGTATCCAGCAGCTTCTCCTTCAATCTGCTGATTTTGTAATTGGTGTAATACTCATGAGGGGTTACGCCGGTATGCTTCCTGAATAACTTTGTGAAATATGTTTTGCTAAGGCAAGCTGCTATTGCCGTTTTTCTTAAATCAAACGGCTCCTGCCAATGCGTTTCTATGTATTGTTTACCCCATCCAATCTCTTCTTTCCCTTGGTATACTTTTCTAATAATAAATACTGCGGCGAAGTATTCTATCGCACCATTAGCGTTAATCAAGGGAAAACAAGTAATGTCTGAGCTTATGGTCTGTATATCCCTGTCTTCCACATTAAAATACTTGATCATATCCTGATAAGATGCATTGAAATCAGTGAGATAAACGGTTTTACCTGTTAAAACCTGCTTGAGCTGATCCATAACACCAAGCTCACGTATTATGGGATCCTCAAAAGCATTGTATTTACCCACATGAGATTCAACGCTTTTTATGCCTATCATCTCCAGTGTTGCTTTGTTAATCATTCTCGCTATTCCATCAAAAGAGAAAATCTGGATCGGATAAGGGAAGAACTCGATCACTTTCGCAAGCAGCTCCTCTTCCTTAAAAAGTAACTGGACTGATTCGGTTAAGTCCCTTTGTACATCACCAATCTGATCTTTCACGGATTATCCCTCGCTTCTTTCTGACTTTACAAATTCCGATATGCAGAAGGGGAAAGCCCGGTTTTTTCTTTAAAAACTCGAGCAGAATGACCGTTATAGTCCATATTACAGGCAGCAAAAGCTTGAGCGATTGAAAGGTTGGTATCCAGCAGCTTCTCCTTCAATTTGCTGATTTTATAATTTGTATAATACTCATGTGGGGTTACGCCGGTATGCTTCTTGAACAGCTTTGTGAAATAGGTTTTGCTAAGGCAGGCTACCTTTGCTGTTTCGTTCAAGTCAAACCTTTCCAACCAGTGGTTTTCTATGTATTCTTTCGCTTTTTCAATTTCATCCTTACCACGATAAACTCTCCGGTTGATTAGAAATGCCACGACATAGTTCACTCGTTTTTCGTCATCTAGAATAGGAAAAATAGTTATATCCTGATATATGGCCTCCACGTCTAAATCCTTTACGCCATACCGTTCCACAATATCTTCTAAAGGCACTCTAACATCTGGGAAAAAGACAGTTTCGCCTTTGAAAGCCCGCTTTATCACAGGGATCTGACCTGAGGCGACTATGTAAGGATCTTTGAATATATTATATTTCCCCACAATCATATCCGGGCCTGAAACATGGTATTCGTCTAAAATGGCCTGATTCACCAGTACCGATGTTCCATCCGGAGCGTATACCTGAATTGGATAGGGGAAACACTCGATCACCTTGGCAAGCAATTCTTCCTTCCCAAGGAACGATTGAAGGGATTCGATCATGTTGTTTTGCTCGTAATATTCTTCAACGTTATTGGTCATAGATAAACTACCTCGCAGAATACCAATTTTCCTGAACATCTATATAATGTGGGTGATAATCATATTATATCAAATGATTTGTTTTTTGCATGGTATATTTTATGAAACTCACATCGTTTCTAAATAAAAAGTGGCTTGGAAATTTGAACGTTCAACTTTCCAAGCCCACTCTTAATAAAGTAAATTATGATTGCTTCCAGAAAGCCGTGTAACGACTCTTTCCTGAAAGTTTTTCTGCAGGAAGTTGCAGCTTGCTGCAACCTAATGTAATCACAATATAGTTATCCAGCTTTCTTTCGAAGGCTGATGAAATTTAAGATATCTTATATTTCACCCAGAAAGTCACTTCGTGACTTTCTGGGTGATAGTGAACTCGTTCAGCAAAGCTGAACATCGGGGCTTCAGATGGAGACTCTACT
>ENA-UOOK01004764-UOOK01004764.1-fermentation-metagenome-genome-assembly--contig:-NODE-4764-length-14231-cov-19.802342_pt1 | contig 14231 bp, 11 predicted proteins | sample MGYA00245777_ERZ724023 | MGnify/ENA primary metagenome ERZ724023 (study PRJEB28704, sample SAMN03018312) | fermentation metagenome | biome: anthropogenic terrestrial biome; feature: soil... | reverse complement strand
CCTAATTGTCCTGCTTCGGTTATTATGCATTCCTTGCCTCCATTCTTAACGAAATGAAGTGCTGCCCTAACCTTTGGTGCCATTGAGCCTTCGGCAAAATGTCCTTGTGAAAGGTATTCCTCTGCTTCCTTTACGGTAATAACATCGAGGGCTAACTCGCCTGGCTTACGGAAATTAATATATATCTTAGGTACATCGGTAAGGATATAGAACTCATCGGCTCCAATCTCAACTGCTGTTAGTGCTGATGCAAGGTCTTTGTCTATAACTGCCTCTACTCCTTTTATTCCATTATCTTCAATAACTGGAATTCCTCCTCCTCCAACTGTAACAACCACATTTCCTTCAAGAGCCAACTCCTTAACTAATTCTATATTTGTAATCTTAATAGGTTTTGGTGAGGCTACAACCTTTCTCCAACCATTTCCTTTTGGGTCTTCTTGGAATACAGCTCCTGTTTCTTTTGAGTATTCTTCTGCTTCTTCTTTTTTGTAGTATGGTCCTACGGGTTTCTTTGGATTTTGAAAGGCTACATCATTCTTATCTACTACTACCTGAGTTAAAAGAGTAACTACATTGCGGTCTATCTTTTCTTTGGTAAACACATTTCTAAATCCTTGTTCTATAAGATAACCTATTGAACCTTGTGTTTCTGCAACACAAAAGTCCATTGGCATTGCTTCTATATTGAATTTCTTTTTGCCTGCTTCGTGTTGCAAAAGAACGTTTCCTACTTGTGGTCCGTTGCCATGTCCAATAACAATATTATAGTCTTGCTTCAAAAGATTAGTCAAGCTATCGCATGTTTGGGTAACATTCTTTATTTGTTCTTGATATGTTCCCTTTTGACCACTTCTTAAAAGAGCATTGCCTCCAAAGGCTATTACTGCTAATTTCTTCATAGGTTTATTATTATTTATTATTAGTTATTTTTCTGAAAATAAAGTTGCAAAGATATAAAAAGATGTTTAAGAGATAAAGTTTATTATAAAATAAAATAAAGTTTTAAACGTTGCTTTATTATTATTGAAGGTGTTTTTATGAAAAGAGGCTTCACTTTTTACTATGATACGCTAACTCTTTTGGTATGTGTGGCGGGCATAGCCTTATCAATATTCCTTATGAACTTAGGTCTGACAATGCTTGTTGTGAGGCTGTTGTTTATTGGTTCATGGGAAGAAAAATGGAATAATATCAAAGCTCAAAAAAGGTTACTTTATGTGCTTTTGAGTTTATTTGCGGTGCATATTATTGGGATTTTATGGACAAAGGATTTGAATTTTGGACTTGAAGAAATTATAAGAAAGATAGCTTTCTTAATTGTCCCTATAACCATTTTAGCTATATCTCCTTTAAATAAAGAAATCATAAAATACACTTTCTTTGGATTTATCTTAGCTCTCTTTATTGGTACTATTTGGGGAAGTATTAATTTTATTTCTGCTGAATATCCTAATGTGAGAAACCTTATCCCTTCAACCTCCCATATACGCTTTTCTTTGAATATTGTTTTTGCTGTTCTTCTTCTTGGTAAAGTATCCATTACTCACAGCAAGAATTTGTCTCCATTTATGAATATCATAATAATTTTAACTGCAATTTGGTTTGTTATCTATCTCATCTTAACCCAAGCCATAACGGGTATCCTTATTCTTTCTATCTTTCTTTTGCTCTATGTACCTTATAGCTTGGCAAAACAAAATAGAAGAAAACTTAGCTATTTTATTTTTGTAATTTATTTCTTAGGCATACTTGGTTCTTGTTGGTGGGTGATTTATCATTACAAGCAATTCTTTACTCCTAACAAAATTTACTCACAACCTCTTAAAGCTAAGACTGGATTGGGCAATGATTATCTACATTTAACAGATGTAAAGCTAATAGAGAATGGAAATTATATTCATGTTTATTGCAATTATGATGAAATTAAACAAAGTTGGAAGCAAAGAACAGGAAAAGATATAGGAGATAACTTTGAGATTTTGTTACGTTATATGAATTCTATCTCTCCTTACAAAGACCATCAAGCATTCTCTAAGCTTAATGACCAAGATATTGAAAATATAAAAAATGGTATTGCCAACAAGATATATACTAAAAAGTTTTCCTTCTTACCACGTCTTTATAAGATATTCTATCAGTTTAGTAGCTATGAACTTACTGGTAAGATAAAAGGTTTCTCAGAATTTCAGAGGTTGGAACTTTGGCGTAATGCTTACGATTTGGCAAAGGATAACTTCTGGATTGGCGTTGGGACAGGAGACTTTGTTGAGCAGTTTGCTTTAAATCTATGTGAGAGAAACTCCGAATTATGTGGTACAGGACTCAAATCGCATAATCAATACTTAAATATATTTGTTCTCTTTGGTGTATTTGGTTTTGTAATATTCTTGTTTTGGTTATTTTATCCTCCAATTAAAACGGGACTGATTCATAATTATATTTATATGAGTTTTCTTTTTATTGTTCTTTTGTCAATGCTTACAGAAGACACCTTAGATAACCTTGCAGGCAGGATGTTCTATATTTTCTTTGCCTCAATTATGCTCTTTAACGCCAAAACCATTAAAGAATTTACTTCTTCTAAACTCCAATAATTTAATTCAAAAAAAGCATTAGATTTATTGAATAAATTAGAACAAGAATTTTAATTCTATTACTTTCTATTTAAATAAGATAAAAGTTTTCTCAAATCAAGAATAAATTAAAATAAGGTTTTGGCAAACTTATATCAAATAAAATAAAATTTATGTCCCAAGTTTTCATTCATAAATCAATATTAATAAATCCAAAATCCGAAAAAAGATACTGCTAATTATTGTTTATTAAATTATTATTGTACTTTTGCTTTTGGAAACAATTATCACTAACGCTTATGAAGAAGTCTTTTTTCATTATTGTTTGCTTAGTTATAACATTAAGCCTCAATGCTCAAAACGATTCAATCCATAGAGACATTTCTCTTTTAAAAAAGAATATAATTAAGATAAAACCCACAAGTTTTGTCTTTGGTTACACTCAAATAACCTACGAAAGGAGTCTTTCTCCAAGAAGAAGCCTTGAAGCAAATGTTGGTTTGATTGGAATAGGATACGATATTTATGATAGAGATCCAATGGGATTTACTCTTAGAGGAGGATATAAATTCTATTTTGGAGAAAGGCAAATCAAACGTTCCTTTATGAAAGGATTATATCTAATGCCTGAAATTGCTTTTTGCATGTATGATAAAAATGTTCCTCTTGAAAGTGATTGGGATTGGAATTTCTCTATGGGAGCAACTAAAAAATCTAATACTTTAATTCTTGATAAAGAAGGAAAGGTGGATTACGAGAGACTGAGAAAATATTATATTGCATTAATTGGTAATGTGGGCTATCAATGGAATATTAATAGATTTGTAATAGAATTTAATATTGGATTAGGATTAGGTTACTATAATAAAACAAGAAATTTTGAAGGATTTTTAGACACAAGCTTGGACGACGAACATCATTTTGGCTTTAATGGAGGAAACGACGGCAGATATTATGGTGTTATAAACGCAAATCTAAAAATAGGTTATATGTTTTAATTTGTTTTGCTTACTTTGCAAAATGAACTATGAATTTATAATAAATAGTCTAAGAGATGCTGTAGAATTAATTATTGAACAATAAATAATCATAAATAGTTAAAAGACTATATTTGTAGTATGAATATGATTATTTATCATAATAACATATTGTTATGAAAGCAACAAATTTTAAAAGCCTAAGTATAATACTTAACTTTCTTTTAATTATTATATTACTTTATTCTTTTCTGTAAAAGACAAGAATCAAATAAACAAAATAATATGAAACGATTATCATTAATGCTTTTAGCAATCTTAGGCTTATTTCTATTCAATGGATGTAATGACGAAGACCCACAACCAATTCAACAAGAAGGTTCTGGCACAATTTCTACTTTGAAAAGCTATACTGGAATAAGTATACAGCAAGCAAAGACAAGGTTAGAAGCAGATGGCTATATCTATATAAAAACAGAAACATATAGACCAGACCTTAGGTTGCATGTCTTTGGAATTACCATTTCAAATACAATATATGGTTTACTTGAAGCTAGTAGTACGGTAATTGGATGCTCATATTCAGAACAAGCAGAAAAAGAGATTGCATTGAGTTTATTTGAAACGTTTTCAAAAGAATGTATAGAATACATGCTCGACAAAACCTATAAATATAGTGGATTCGTTAAAATTCTAGATGAAGAAGGTTCAATATATACAAACAGACAAACATTTAAAGACAATTATGAGTCAAACAAACTTAATATAAACTACTGTTATGAAATGTGGGAAACAACAAATGATAGACTAATAACAGAATACTCTTATGATTATGAAGAATTTGGTGAAGTAGCCTTTTCATATCTCAATATTAAAATTGTTCCTGAGGAACTCTTAAATAATAAATTAATAGTAAACAAGATACATAACAAATAAAATAATATGAAACGATTATCATTAATGCTTTTATCAATCTTAGGTTTATTTCTATTTAATGGATGTAATGACGAAGACCCACAAGCAAATCCAGCAGAATCATATGAAACAATAGATAAGCTTAAGAGGCTTACAGGAATAAGTGCAGAAGAGGCTATAAACAAATTAAAGAAAGAGGGATACGCTTATCTTGGTATTGAAAACGAAGGTGAAGTTTATAAAAAACATATTTTCAATGCTATTCCAGCAAGTACTTATGAATTGATTGAAGCTAACGGCATTATATATCAATGCGAATATTCAGAGAAAATAACAAGAAGCAGTGCATTGGATACTTATGATAAATTCTTAAAAGAAACCACTAAATATATGTCAGGCAAAACTTATGAATACGAAGGGAGAACACAAATATACTACTTTGGATTCTCATCATTCACTACTCACCAAGAATTTTCAACCTATTATGAAGCAAACAGGAACAAGTTAGCTTCAAGTATTGAAATATGGGAAACAACAAATGAAAAGATTTCAGTACAATTTAAAGACGTAGGCGTAGCATTTCGACCATGTATTTCATTTACCAATAAACAATATGACCCTAATTCAAGCTCTCCAGCAGATGAAGCATCTAAGTCAGTTGTAAAATTAAGAAACCTTACAGGAATAAGTTCAGAGGAGGCTATTAGTAGATTAAGAAATTTTGGAAACATGTACCTTAGCGCTTTTGATGTTGATAATATAAAGGTCTATACTTTTGCATCTAAAACTTTGGATGGAAGTTATGAATTATTTGGATTTAATAATATTATATTTTACATCTATTACTATGAAAATACAGATTTAAACATTGCATTAACAAAATTTGAAAAACACTCAATAGAATGCAACAACTATATGGTAGGTAAGATCTACGATTACAATGCACAAATTAAGGATAATAATTCTGATATAATCCAATTTACTTCACATACCGATTTCCTCACTTCTTTTTCTTTAAATAAAAATGATATAATAGCGTGTGGTGAAAATTGGGAACTGACAAATGAAAAGGTTGGTATAGCGTATGAAAATTATGATGGTTATTTTGAGCCTAAAGCATATCTTTCTTATCTTAATAAGCAATATACTCCTGCTAATTTCAAGAGCAAGGAATTTATGATGAAACTAACCAAACAAAGAAATTGATACCAAAAAAAAGGTTTAATAAATAAAGGTTTAGGTGTAGATACTAAGCTAAATTGGCTTAGTGCAACACTTAACCTATTAAAGTACTTCAGTAGTGCGGGATTTCCGACTCCCTCACTACCAAGGTTGGAATTTCTCTATGGGAGCAACTAAAAAATCTAATACAGTAATTCTTGATGAAGAAGGAAAAGTGGATTACGAGAGACTGAGAAAATATTATATTGCATTAATTGGTAATGTGGGCTATCAATGGAATATTAATAGATTTGTAATAGAATTTAATATTGGATTAGGATTAGGTTACTATAATAAAACAAGAAATTTTGAAGGATTTTTAGACACAAGCTTGGACGACGAACATCATTTTGGCTTTAATGGAGGAAACGACGGCAGATATTATGCTGTGTTTAATGCAAATCTAAAAATAGGTTATATGTTTTAATTTGTTTTTGCTTACTTTTGCAAAATGAATTACGAGTTTTTTATTGCCAAAAGAATAACTAAACAAAAAGGTAAAACTCTTTCTTTGCCTATTGTTGTTATTGCAACTCTTAGCATTATGCTGGGGATTGCGGTAATGATTATCTCTATTTCTGTTTTGCAAGGTTTTAAGAGTGAGATAAAAGAGAAGATTATTGGATTTGCTTCCCATGTTCAGGTAGTCCCTTATAATTTAAGTCAAACCTCTCTTGAAGAGGGTATAAGTCTTTCTAAGGACGAAAAGGAAAGGATTCTTAGAATTGAAAACGTAAAGTCTGTTAATCCATTCCTCACAAAGATGGGGGTAATTAAAACTAAGACTGACTTTGGAGGCGTTGTTCTTAAAGGAATTGATAAAGATTTTGACACTTCATTCTTTCATCACTATATGATTAGTGGAAGGTTTATTGAGGCTTTGAAAGAAGGCTCCAATGAGGCTTTGATTTCAAAACAGATTGCAGACAAGCTCAATTTAAGCATAAACGACAAGCTTAGGGTTTATTTTCACATTGACAATGGTTATAGGGCAAGAGCGTTTAGCGTTGTTGGGATTTACGAAACAGGTCTTGGAGATTACGATGATAAGTTTGTTATTTGTAATATAAAGCAGTTGCAGAGTTTGAACAAATGGGCAGATGACAGAGTTGAGGGCTACGAGATTTTGCTTAATGACTTCTCTAAATTGGATAAATCAGCTGATGAGATTTACTATGCATTGGACAAAGACAAGACTATTCAAACCATTGCAGAGATTGAACCAAATTTGTTTACTTGGCTTGATTTATTGGATAGTAATGTTTTTGTAATCTTAACTATTATGATATTGGTTTCCATTGTAACTATTACCTCTACACTACTTATTATTATCTTTGAAAGAACTAATATGATTGGTATTCTGAAAGGCTTTGGAGCAACCAACAAAAGTATTATCAAAATATTTTTATATAATGCCACTTATATTATTATAAGAGGTTTACTCTTGGGTAATATTCTGGCTCTTGGATTATGCTTTTTGCAAGACAGGTTTCATATCATAAAACTCAATCAGGAGAGTTATTTCTTAACTTCTGTACCTATTGAGATTTCAGTAATACAAATAATAATGCTGAACCTTGCAACCATTATCATATGTGTAGCTTCTTTATTAATTCCAGTCAGAAGTATTAGCAAGATTGACCCTATTAAGAGCATTCGTTTTGATTAGAGAATATCCTTTCCTATTGTTCCTACAAGAGAGTTGTAATATTCAGAAGAAGCATAATAAGAAAGCCTTTTTTCTATTTCTCTCTGCTTATCTTCTAATAGTGCTCGTTTCTCTTTATTAATATTTATTGCTTTTGATAGAAAATCATCTAAATATTTCTTGTGTTTTTGCCATAAATTTATATCATATTTTTGCTTTGCCTCTAATCTCTCTTTATACCATGAACTATTTAAAACATAATCTCTACTAAACATTTCTCTTATTGCCTTATCTTCAATCTTATTCCCTTCATATTCTCCATAAACCATAATATGAATCAAAGCTTTTAAAGGAGGTATCGCTTTTTCTACAGAGGAGTCTTCAATATAATTCCTTGCAACAATGCTATAATTCTCTACAATATTATTTATTCCATCAACAAATTCGTCCATACTTTGAAGTTCTGGCTGAAGCATATCATCTTCAAAAACTACATTAGGGTTCTCAAACACTCTTCCAAAATAGTGGTTTACAAAATGTTTTGTTATTCTATATCCTAATACTGATGCTTTCACAATTTTACCATTATAGTAAAAGTCATTTAGTTTTTCAAGACCATTATCTTCAATCATAAACTCAGGATTTATCTCTCTATGATTTAATCTTGACCAAAGTTCTGGGATTAATAGACTAATATCGTGAGATATCTTGTATTTGCTACCAATATATCCTGCGGGAGTGGTAAACCCATTATAACCTGTAAGAATATAGGATAATAGGGCATTATTTAAGTCTGTTACGGCACAAAGAGCATTAAAGGCTGCCTTTGTTAGAGCCCCTTCACTTCCTGCTCCTGTTGTTGAAGGCGATTTTCCTGTCAAACTACAAATAAAATCCATAAACAATTCAGGAAGTTCTTGATAGTGGATAGGATTATATACCGCAAGTGGTCTTATCCCCTCAGACTTTGGATTATTTCTCCTGCCAGGTAATACAGAATTAACTACCAAATACAAACTCTCATCTGCCTTTAAGTTTCTTGCCAATCTCATACCTGTTTCAGCGACATACTTATTAAAAGGATTTATAAGGTCATCTCTTGTCTGCAAATAACGAACATTTGCCGTAGGCTTCCCATTAACAATACGTGGGTGAGCTGAAGAAACAAAATATGTATAGTCTTGTTTATCCACAAGTTCTTTAATAAGATTTTGCATTGGAGGTGTAAAATTATCAAAATTAATCACATCTTCTGTCATCTCTTTTGCATCTTCAATTGTTAAAGGTTCAAAATTAGAAATAAAAGTATTTGGACTTGAAATATCCTCCTCTGCCTTTTTATCATAACCTCTTATAATTGCATCATCAGGACGTTGAAAGAAACGAAACTCACAATTCTCTGTTATTTTCACACTTGGGTTATTTACTGCCTTACCAACATTGGTCAATAAAGAAGTAGGAACGACTATTGAAGCAGAGATATCGTCTTCCATTTGAAGCTTATCTGCTTGAGCATAATCTTGACGTAGTTTAAAAGTCCTCCACTTGCCATTTTCTTGAAAACCTATTCGTAAATAACGAGCAAATATTTTCTTATCATCAAATTTAAGTTCATTACCATTAACACCATTTAAAATATCTACACTAAAATGCTTCCTCCAATCATCTTTCCATTCTTCCTTATAAAAACGCTTTACTATAAAAGCCAATCCTTTAATATATTGAGATATGCTTCTTAACCAATTATTATACTCATCAGTATATTTACTCGAAACATTTAATAGTTTAATAACTGACCCCATAGAACGTTTACTATCCAAGAAAGATCTACTCATTGGTATAGCCCCATCAACTCCTTTAAAGCGGGAAGAATAATCCTTCCTAAATATTTCATCTATTTTTTTAAAGTCATTCTCAAAATCACTAACAAAAAAAGAACCTGTTATTATTGCATCAAGAATAGATTTGGAGATTTCACTCTTACCCCCTCCTGAAACAGTACAGGGTTTATGGCAGAAAGTCCCCTCTCCATAAACTTCAATCAAACGATAGTTAGCTGCTCCCATATACTTCTCCATTCTAAATTTAGAACCATTAGGTAAAATATAAATATTGTTTGGAAGAAGTTTAAGTTTCTCTTTTGATTCATTTCTCTCCCATGTTATCAATTGAGTTCTTACATTAAACTCTACGTTTTCTGGCAAATAATAAATATTCTTATATTTTTTATCTATACCATATCCCGATGGAAAAACTTCTATTTTATCTGACAAAGTTTCAATTAAGTTTTGAAAGTTTGATTTAATCTTTGTTGGTCTTGCTAAATAAGAATCACCTTGATTATATGCTGGAAATACTAATGCTCCTCCTGCGTGTTCTTCTTCGGTATTCCCAAAAAGATTAGAAGAGTAGCTTATCATTGTTTTTATTTCTTTTTTAGAATATCCAAAATAGTTATCTGCAATAACTGTAACTATTATGCCTTCTTCTGTTCTTATTGTTAGCTTAAAGGATTGCCCATCGTTATAAAGTTCATCTTCTTTCTCCCAACACATTCCATCTCTTTTTTGACGAGCAGTTGCATTAGATATATAAGGAAGTCCAAGCTCTTTCTTTGTTAATTTGGTTAGCTGAGGTGCCAAAATAATACAGCCTGTATGTCCTGTCCAATGAAGAATATCAAAAGCTGGGTCGTTATCAAAATGATAAGGGCTCCCTGCATTCCCAAATATACTCTCAACAAAATCAATATTACTAACAAGACTTCCTGGTGCAAAAAACCTTATTTCCATTGTTTTTCTTTCAGTTACTCCTTGAACTTCTGGACATACAACAGGACGAAGCAACAAAGAAACAAAACTTTTGGCAGGAGTTTTTTGATTGGTTGTATATGGAATATTTAGTATGTCTCCACTTTCAGAAAGGGCTTTACTAAAAATATATTTTGCTGTCTTTATTGGTACAGATTTAGTATTATTGGGTATTGGGAGGCCTCCTTCTGCAACGTGAAACACTCCCTTAGTTGTTCTCCTATCTTTAATTGGATTATGCAGAACACCTTGCTTTATTCTATATGAAGAAACATATTGAGAAATATATTTATCTTCTCCTTTTGGAAGAGACAATTCCCTTGCTATTCCATAATTATCAAGAGTAAATGTTTTGCTTGGTAGTTTAACATCTTCAACTTCATCAACATCTTTAAAGTAATCTATCAAAAAGTTCTGTATTCGCTCATCACTGGGACAAAGTCCATCAGAAAACAACTCTTCTCTTCCTTTATAATCATTAATTAACCCTTTAATTATATATACAAAATCATTATTCTTTTCATCATCAGAAGCTTCATCAGCACTTGGTAAACCCATAGTAACAAGCTTCAAATTAATATAATGATGAATAAGCTCTGGAGAAAGGACTCCCTTACCTTCTGTCTTGATACCTAAATTTTGTAGTAATGTTTCCATATAAATAAATGTTATTTTCTTTTTGCAAAGAAACAAAAAAAGTCCCATATTTCAAATAAGGGACTTCAAATTAATACATATTGTACTACGACTCAATAAACTACTTATTTACCTTTTCTATGTTTGTCAATTTGTGCTTTTAGAGCATCAATACAATCTTGAATACATTTCTCAAAGCTATCGCCTTGCTTGGAGGCAAAAAGATTTTCACCTCTTACCAATAGCATAATATCTACTATTTTGTTGTTTTCTGATTCTGGTTTATCAACCTTTAGGGTAACTTCTGCACCCAAATTATCGGGAATAAACTTGTCAAGTTTTGAAACTTTGTCAATAATGAAGTCTTCAAGCGTTTCTGCCAATGCAAACTTCACAGCGTTAATCTTAATGTTCATATTAAACCTCCTTTATTTATTTATTAATTTAGCAAAACTTCTTTTGCCTAATTCTTTATTTGTTTTACTCACTTCTTGGGTGAGTTTTTTTATAAACGCTTTTTAGCTTCTCAATAGTATTGTGAGTGTAAATTTGTGTTGCATCTAATGAAGAATGCCCCAATAACTCTTTTACATTCATAATATCTGCTCCTTCGTTCATAAGATGTGTTGCAAAAGTATGCCTTAAAACATGCGGGGATTTTTTTTCAATATTCGCCAAAGAAAGATACTTCTTTACAATTGTGTCTAATTGAACTCGTGAGAGTAAATTATATTTTTCGTTTACCAATAGCTTTGTTTCTTTAATTCCTAAGCTATTCTTATGAAAAGAGTAGTCTTTAACCAAATCTATAATCTCTTTACCTATTGGTATAATTCTTTCCTTTCTCCTTTTCCCAAAGACTCTTAGTTCTTGTTTTGAGAAGTTAAAGTTTTTCTCTTCTAAATCCAAGAGTTCTGCCTTACGCATTCCTGTGGCATAAAGAAGTTCTATAATTAGCTTATCTCTTTTGCCAAAGAAACTATCTTCATATGTAATATTAATAATACGCTCCATATCTTCTTTCATAACAAAGACAGGATTACGTTTAGAACTTTTAACGGGCAAAACTTTAAGAAGAGGGTTCTTTTCTAAATCTTCTCTTTGGATTAGAAAATGAAAATAAGACCTGAGAGATGATATTTTTCTATTAATAGAACGATTGGTTACTTTGTCTTCACTTAGCTGCATAATCCAATCTCTAATCATTGCAGAATTTACATCCTTTGCATCTTCTTTGTCAAAGATGGCCTTAATGTAGTTTGCAAATTGCCGTAAATCAATAGAGTATGCAGTAATTGTATGCTCTGAGTAATGCCTTTCGGTTCGTAAATAACTTATAAAATCATCCAATTTCACGTAGCGAATATACAACAAAAAAGGCCTGAAACCAAATTTTCAGACCTTTTTATTTATGATTAGAAACGCAAACTATTGATTCAAGGCTTCTTGACGTAGCTTTTGAATGTAAATAGCTTTTCTCTTACGTTCTCTTGCTATTACAGAAGGTTTATCAAATTGTTTTCTTGTACGTAATTCTCTAACTACGCCTGTTTTTTCGAACTTCCTCTTTAATTTTTTTAGAGCTCTTTCAATGTTTTCGCCTTCTTTAATAGGAACAATAATCATAATTAATACCTCTTTCTTTTAAATTGTTAATATTTTTTGAGTGTGCAAAGATACAACTAATTTTTTATTTTCCTAATTTTTCATATAATAATTTACTCAACCACTCCGGACAACGTATAGGACGATTAGTTGTTTTATCAACAAATGCAAGGGAATTATGACCATTAGCTAATAAAGTTAAATTCCCGTTTTCTTCCTTGCGAAATATCTCGTAGCGAAAACAAAACTTAGAGGTGGGGAATTCATCTATAAAAGTTCTTATAATAAGAATATCATCGTAGAATGAAGGAGAAACATATTTACAATATTGCTCAACAAGTGGCATAATAACTCCCCTTTGCTCAACTTCCTTATATGGAAAATCTAATGAACGCATAGTTTCTGTACGACCTTTCTCAAAATACCAAAAGTAGATACTATTATGCACTACTCCCATTTTGTCGGTTTCAACATAATCAGTTCTTCTTTCGTAGTCAAATGAATATAGCATAATATTGTGGGAACTTCTAATAATATATATTATTTATTTTTTAAAGGACAGAGGTTCCCTTTTTAAATCCTTTAAGAAATATGCGACAAATATACAATCTTTTTTTTATACTACAGTGATGATTTGGGAATTATTTTTTATTAAATATTTACTGCTTTATATCTTTACTTGTTTGTCTGTAATATACAACAATAATTAATTTTTAATTGATAATAGATTTAATCTTATAATTTGCTCATATCTACACATATTATAAACTAAATTGACTAATCCGATTATTCCTTTAGCTTTTCTTAATCCTATTGAACGAATTTTAAAATCATTCATACTATTTGTTACAAATCCAAATGCATGCTCTACTCGACAACGAGTTTTTGATTTAATGCGGTTGTTTTCTTTTTGTTTATTTGTTAGTGGATTGTCTCTAAATGCTCGTTCTATTATTTGTGGTATGATATTTTTCTCCTTTAGTTTCTTATCTAATAATTTTCCAATATATGCACTATCTGCATAGAGTTCTTGATTGCTATCTTTTTCATCAGCTAAATCATCTAATACTTGACTGTCATGAATATCTGCACTCGTAACTAAATATTTTTCTATTAGTTTGCTGCCAGAATCTATCTTTATGTGGTTTTTATATCCATAATGTCTTTCTCCTGCTTTTCTTGTCCAACGTGCATCAATATCTTTTTGTCGCTTCTTATAAGGCTTATCATTCCATAATTCATTTCCTTCTCCATTTTTAATTTTTGCATTCTCTTGTCTGTTATTTCTCTGACGTGGTACTTCTACAAAACTTGCATCTACTATTTTCCCTGAATTAACTAATAATCCTAAGTCATTTAAATAACTATTAAATTGTAAAAACAATTTCTCATCTAACTCTACCTTAATCATTCTATCTTGAAAAAGCCATATACTGCGAGCATCAGGAATATTATCTCCACTTGATAATCCTAAAAAATCTTTGAAGCTTAATCGGTCATTTATTTGATATTCTGTTTGCTCATCACTCAAATTGTAAAAACGTTTAAGTAGAATAATCTTAAACATCATAACTACATCGTATGGTTTACAACCAGCTGTACTTTTCTTATTTGTATTAAGCATGTTTTCCTCTAATTCTTTACGGAACATCTCAAAATCTATAACACCATTTAGTTTTTCTAATGGATTACCTAAAGAAGATAGTTTCTCTGATATCGCTTCTTGGTCAAACAAACCTATATTTCCTGTTGTTTTATACTTATATTTTGACATAGTTATATATTTTACACAAAGATACAACTATTTATTTGATTGTCAAAGTGGTAATTATTAGAAGTGCCC
>ENA-UOOK01004763-UOOK01004763.1-fermentation-metagenome-genome-assembly--contig:-NODE-4763-length-14232-cov-3.769697_pt1 | contig 14232 bp, 17 predicted proteins | sample MGYA00245777_ERZ724023 | MGnify/ENA primary metagenome ERZ724023 (study PRJEB28704, sample SAMN03018312) | fermentation metagenome | biome: anthropogenic terrestrial biome; feature: soil; material... | reverse complement strand
AGTCAAAGCATTGCCTACCTTGCTTGACAATTCCAGTGTCAAATCGTCATTAGCTATTCCTCTTATACCGTCTGTTCCAAAATATTGACTCATAATTTTCCCTTTAAAATAAAATCTAACATAATATTATATGCCAAAAAATCATTTATGGTAATTTAACATAAAGGCACAATGACTTCCATAACAAACAGCGTTACCGCTAAAATTCCAAGGTATAATGAAAACCATTTGTAATTGCATTTTTGAATAAGCTTTAGCATTAACCTTATAGCAAAATAACCGCTTAAAGCTGAAGCAATCATTCCCAAAAAAACTGCCAAAACAGGAACTGCATTCCAATTATCTATTTTTATAATTTCAACAAAAGCTGAGCCCAAAATCACCGGAATACTCATCAAAAAAGAAAACTTAGCAACTGTGGCTCTACTTGCACCTGCATAAACTCCGCCGCTTATTGTTGAGCCGCTTCTGGATATCCCTGGTACAATGGCAACCGCCTGAACAGCACCCATAATAAGACTGACCTTCAGCCCTAAGGGATTGTCTTTTGGATATTTTTTCCCAACATATTCTGTAACTAACAACATAATTGCTGTTATCAAAAAACCTATCCACAAAAACTGTCCATTAAAAAGAGCTTCAATTTGATCTGAGAATAACAGCATAACAATTCCTGCCGGTATAGTAGCCAGTACCAATAAGCCCAAAGTCTTAAAAGGTGGTTTTAATAATCCTAAAATATCTTTATAAAAAACAATAAATATTGCTATTAAAGTACCCATATGAAGCATAACATCAAAAAACAGCGTTAAATTAGGATCTATATTTAACATATTCTGAACCAACACAAGATGTCCGCTGCTAGATACTGGCAAAAACTCCGTTAACCCCTGTAACAAACCCAAAAGAATGGCTTTCCAAATTTCCATAGTTATCTCCGTGTATAATTTATTATGGTATCACAATCAAAAAAAGGGCGCAAGTTTATATATAACCAACGCCGATATTTTTTAAATATTATTATAAATTTATAATATATTACTATGATACGCAAATATCACTTTTCACCATAAGAATAGCTGTAATACTTTTTTGAATTTTTATGGGAAACACGGTTAAGGACAATACCCAAGAGGTTACCGTTTACATACTTAACCTGTTCTATTGCTTTCCCTACTTCTTTGTAGTCTGAAAATTTTTCTTCAGCGACCAAAATAACACCGTCGCTGTTATTGGATAAAATAAGAGCGTCGCTTACTACATTGACAGGAGGAGTATCCAATATAATCCAATCGTATTCCTTAGACAGATTACTTAACAAATCATTCATTTCTTGGCTTAAGAGAAGCTTTAACGGATTAGGCGATGTTACACCAGCAGTAATATAAGAGAGATTCTCTATTTCTGATTTTTTGACTGCATCCATATAATCGGCTTCATCACACAACAAATGTGTCAAACCTTTTACATTTTCATCTTTAAACAATTTATGCACACAAGGCTTTCTTATATCACAATCTATTATTAAAACCTTAAATCCACTTTGAGCCAAAGCTATCGATAAGTTGGTGCTTATCATTGTTTTACCCATATTGTCATTTGAACCTGTTATGATTACCTTTCTTGAGGTCTTTTGAGAAAATGTAAATCTAAGATTAACTGCAAAAACTCTAAATGCTTCTGCAAATGAAAAGTTGACATCTTTATCAGTAATTAAGGGATAATTACTCTTTAATTCACGGCTTTTCTTCTTCTTGTTAAACATTTTCTTTCTTTCCTTTTTTGATTTCTGAGATGTCAGGTATGGATGCTATTACGGGAACATCAAATTTTTCTCTGATATCGTCTTCATTCTTAATCTTGACATCATAAAAATTGATAATCAATATGACGCTAACAGCCAGAACAATTCCAACTAAGGCACCCAGCAGCATATTAACAGGCAGATTAGGACGGATAACATCTTTTTGGTCGGGAATAATAGGTTGGTCGATAATAAGATAATCAGATTTTACATTCGTGTTAAATGTAGCTTGTTCGGACATCTCGCTTACACGCTGTTTTGCGACAAGGTTGTATGCTGCTAGCAAAGTAACACCAAAATCAGGTTTGGTAACAGTAATAGAAACAGTAAAATAACCTCTAGAAACTGTAGAAAACGAAAAATGTAAGGCTTGTCTCAAACTCTTTTTGGTATAACCCAGTTTTTCCGCCCACTCTCCGATAGTTGCATATTCTGATTCAAAAACTAAGCCGTTTTTTTCTTGGGCTTCAACTTCATTGTAAAGAGAAGATAAATTTTCTATCTCCATATCCCAAACCAAATCATACAAATATTTTGCATCGGTAAGTTCAACATTGAATCTAGATATAATTCGTTCAAATGCAGTATTTTCTTTGTCGGTTGTGTTGAGTTCTTCTGATTGATCAGGATCTAGCTTTACTATTTTTTTACTTAAAGACGCTGTTGTGCTTATTTCATACTTGTCCTGCTCCATAAAATAAGAATAAATAAACATTATTAATATACCGGCTAGCACTAAGGATAAAACAATCTTCCATTTTTTAATTATAATTAAAAAATAATCTTTTAATGATAGTTCCAAAATATTGCTCCATTAAATGAATATAACGAATTTATTATATCAACAATAATAACTTAATACAATAGAAAACACTATTAATTTACAAATTTTTTATGGCATAAAACCCTACAAACGTGTAAGTTAATAAGTTTTTTATACAATTTTTTAATATAATCTATCAATGCTATTGTTTTTATATTGATTGTGATATAATAAGCGTATTAAATTTATAGGTTATTTTGATGAGAATTTCGGATATACCACAGCTAAAGTTTTCCCGTTATATAAAGAAATTTGTTTCAAGCGGACTTTATCCTATATTAATAGCCTTGATTTGTTATGTATCATGGGCTTTTTCTTTAGTGTTTTTGGGACTTAGTATTTTAACACTAGTTTTAGTAATCCTTTTGGTGACACAGCCCAATTCCTTTTACTGTCTTCCTATATTTTTACTAGCTTTTTATATGTTTCCCAATTTTGTTCCAGCTTATTATTATGCAGGAATACATTTGGGTGTTTTTGCCTTGTCCGTTATATTTAATATAGTTGCCTATAAACGCAAACTGCAAAAAGGCAAATTATTTTATTCTTTATTAGGTACATTTTTGGCGGCAATCGTAGGCGGGATTGTTTATACAACTATGACTTACGGTTTTTTTGAATATTTTAAAGATGTCTTGTTTATGCTCGTTTTAACGGTTAGCTTTGTAGGCGGTTATTTGTTTTTAAACAGTTCTGTCTCCATAGAAGATATCGGCACTGACTACAAAAAATATATCTCCAAGGTTATATTGCTTGTAGCTGTCTTAACAATTGCTCAGATGGTAACTTATTATCTGCGCTCAGACAACATTGCACTTGCCATAAGCCAAAAAACACTTAAGCTCGGTTGGGGAAATACCAACACACTTGCCGCAGTATTAATGATAACTATACCTTTTACTCTATATCTTTCTACATGTTACCGATACGGCGCATTTTTTTCTGTTTTGGCGTTTTTAGAATACACTGCTATTTGGGTAACCCATTCACGTGGGTGTATCTTAATTTCAAGTGCGCTATTGGTTTTGTACCTTCTTTATCTAATTATCAAAATAAAAAATGCCAACCGTTATATAATAATAGCTAATTTGGCTTTGTATATAATAGCCGCCTTGATTTTTATAACGATATATAGAGATAAATTCTTAGAGCTGTTCGGAATGATTTTTCAAAAGGGACTTGATGACAGCGGACGCTTTAACTTATATAATGAAGCGTGGGGATTATTTAAAAAGCATTTTATATTCGGAACAGGGTATTATTACAAAACCGAACAAACACGCAGTTTTATGTATATGTTTCACAGCACTGTTTTACAAATAGCTGCTAATCTAGGGATAGTAGGCATTATTGCTTTTGGCTATTTTTATTATCACAAATATAAAATCTTGATAAAAAATCTAAAATGTCCTATGGGTATGGCAAGCCTAGTAGCTGTTGTGTCTATAGAATTATACGGTATAATTGACGTAACGCTTGTAATTTATTACATTGCAATTACAATGCTCATTTTATTGATAATTGCACAAAAAAGCATAGAAATACAAAAATGCGATAAAGTTATTGAGGCAAAATAATGACAGAAATTTTAAAAACAATTGACATCATATCATTAATAATGACTGTTGTTTTGTTAACGCTTAGTTTTCATCTTTTTATATATTTCTTTGTAGCTGTTTTTTTACCGCCCAAAAGGTTTAAAAAGGCGGAATCTAATAACCGTTACGGTATTTTGATTCCTGCAAGGAATGAACAAAAAGTCATCGGACAATTAATTGACAGCATAAAAAAACAAAATTATCCATCTGATCTTATAGATATCTTTGTTATTGCGGACAACTGCACAGACGATACTGCAAGAGTTGCAAGAGGATATGGTGCAATAGTCTATGAAAGATTTGATGACCAAAAAAAAGGCAAGGGTTATGCCCTAGATTTTGTTCTTAATAAAATTTTTGAAGATTATAAAGACCGTAAGTATAAAGGCTTTTTCTTTTTTGATTCGGACAACCTTCTTTCCAAAGATTTTGTTCAAAATATGAACGATGCTGTATGTGAAGGATACAAAATCATAACAGGATATCGAGCTCCCAAAAATTATGGGCAAAATTGGATTGCGGCAGGAAGCGGTATGATTTATCTTGAACAGTCACGCTTAGAACATCGTGCACGCACAAAATTACATACTCAAACCCATATAAGCGGAACAGGCTTTTATGTGGATTATGAAATGCTTATTGCTCAAGGCGGATGGCCTTACAATACCATAACCGAAGACTTGGAATTTTCTCATTCAAAAGTTTTGGGCGGACAAAAGATTGTTCAATGCTACGATGCTGTATTTTATGACGAACAGCCAAGTAAACTTAAAGATATGATTACTCAGCGTATCAGATGGGTAAGAGGAAACTATATATGTATGACTTTGTTTACCTTAAAATATCTAAAGGCATTGTTTACAAAAGGTCAATTTTCCGCTCACGACCTTAACATGGTATTGCTTCCTGTTCCCTTGATAACATTTACTTGGGGAATAGGCTCGTCAATTGCCCAGATTATTATTGCGATTATTTCGCCTCAGCTTCTGTTATCTGATATAATAATCAAGCTGTTGATTTTTTTGGGCATAATGTACGGGGCTTTGGCTTTTATAGCATTGGTCGTTACAGTTCTGGACTGGAAACGCATTATCGCACCTGCTTATAAAAAGATATTGTATATCTTTACATTTCCGATTAATATAGCATCTTATGTCTATATTATTTACCGTGCATTATTCAAAATAAAAGGCTGGAAACCCATGCCTCGTTCGGACACACATACCATAGCAGAACTTGAAAAGAAATAGATTATATAACAAAAGAGGCTTTAGAGTCTCTTTTATTTTTCTACTAAGTCCTTTATAACATCAGGTAAATTATTGATAACATCGGTGGCAAGTACGCTGTATGTGCCTTTTTGATGTTCGGCGTTTATTGCTGCCTGTCCGCATACAAAACAGGCGGAAAAACATGCGTCCATAGCAGGCAATATTTTGACAAATGCACCCATACAGCCTGCCAAAACATCACCGCTGCCGCCTTTAGCCTGAGCAGGAGTTCCTGTAATATTTATTAACACCTTGCATCCGTCTGTTATGACTGTGCAATTACTTTTTAAAACAATTATCACACCATAATCTTTGCTAAATTGTTTTGCATATTGTATAGGATTTTGTTTGATTTCTTCAATACTTTTATGGTTAAGTCTTGAAAATTCACCTATATGCGGAGTTACTATAACCTTGCATTTTGTCTGCTTTAGACTGTTCAAATTCAAACTGTTAAGACCGTCAGCATCAATAATTATCCTGATAGCGTAATTTAGTAAAACATAATCAATAATTTTACCTATTTCTTGGCTTTGCCCCAAACCCATTCCTATTATCAAAACATCGGCTTTTTTTAGCAACTCGTCAATTTCAGTTTTTTCAAAAATTATTTGCCCGTTCTGGTCAGATAAGAAATAAAGCATATTCTCAGTAATTCTTGCCATATATGCACATTTGATTGACTTAGGGATTGCTAATGTAACCAAGCCTGCTCCACTAAGCAAGGCGGCTTGAGCAGAACTAAAGCCTAAGTATGCTGCACCGCACATTGTGTCGCTTCCTGCTATTATCTTGATATTGGCAAAATCGCCTTTATGACAAGCCTTTGTTCTTTTGGGCAACATAACCTTGTCAGGTACTTCTATATAATTGCCCTCTGGTATAACTGCACCAATGTGATCAAGCACAATATGCCCGCACATATCTTCTCCGTCATTTAGAAAATGCCCTAACTTATAACCAACAAATGTTACCGTAGTATGTGCTTTTATACAAGTGCCTTCTATAATCCCGTTATCAGAATTTAGTCCGCTGGGAATATCAGCACTTATTATATAAGCAGAACTCTTATTAACGGCTTGTATTATATCCTTATAGATACCGCAGACTTCTTTTTTTAGTCCTGTTCCGAATATTGCGTCAATTATTACATCGTATTTTGAAAAGTCTTGATTTTGGGCTTGTAATATATTGGCACCTTTTTTTTCTAGCTGGTTGAAATAGTATTTTGAAGCTTGTGAACGGATCTCGCCTGTTAGAAAAATTTCTACATCAAAAAAATTAATTAAGTCAATAGCCGCCGCCAATCCGTCGCCGCCGTTATTGCCCGTACCGCAAACTATTGCAATGTTCTTTTTACCGTACACTTTAACAGCGTCTGCCAAAGCTTTACCTGCCCTTCCCATAAGGGTAATGGTGCTTACTCCCAAGACCTCTTCATTGTAGCGGTCTATATTATTCATTTCATTAGACGAATATAAAAACATTTTGCTATAACACTCTTATTTTATTATATCATAATTACCAAAGCATTATCTATTTTATCAAAAACCAATATAGATGCATAGTATGTACTGATTATTAATTATAAGGAGAAAACAATGTATTATAGGCACATAACGGAAGAGACTTGTTATAATCCAACTCAATTACATATTTTAAACACATTAAGAAGACTTTGGAACGAACATGTTCTGTGGACTAGACAATTTATAGTAAGCAGTATTTTTAATGCACCTGATCTGCAGGCTGTTACCCAAAGACTGCTTAGAAACCCTGCCGATTTTGGAACAGTTTTAAGACCATTTTTGGGAAATCAAGCAACGCAAAAGTTTGTAGAATTATTTACCGACCATCTTTTGATTGCGGCGGCATTAGTGGATGCAGCAAAAGCACAAGACGCCCATGAGTATGACAGACAGCGAAAACTTTGGTTTGAAAATGCCGAAATGATTGCAAGATTGCTTGCTTCTGTAAACCCTTATTGGAAACAAAATGAATGGCGAGATATGATGTTCAAACATCTAGAATTATTGGAAGATGCCGTTGTTATGATTCTTAATAAAGAATATGCAGAAGGCGTTGCTCAATACGATTTGATTCAGGCACAAGCTCTTGAAATGGCCGATGTTATGGCAAAAGGAATAATCAGGCAATTTGGGCTATGAGCCTTAATATAAAAATAAAATTAAAGGGACTACAAATTAGTCCCTCTTTTACTTTATCAAACAAACAGCCACTGCATATTGTTCACTATGTGAAATACTGACTTCTGCACTCATATCTTTTGTTAAGTCCTTTGCTTTTCCAAAAAAATTAAGATACGGACTTCCCGTTGCTGTATGCCTTATTTCAATATCTTTTAGACTTATTCCGTTAAAACCAGTTTTGAGTGCCTTTACCGCCGCTTCCTTTGCACAAAATATCCCTGCCAAAGTCTTTATATGACCGCCTTGCTTTTGATAATATTCTCTTTCGTATTCAGTAAACGCTTTTTCAAAAAAAGACGGTGTGCGGGTTAACGCTCTTTTTATTCTTACAATTTCAATAATGTCTATGCCTATCATTGTTTATTTAGGTTTTACCGCATTAATTACAGCAAGTCTTACCGCTTCTGCTGCACCTACACAAAGGCTGTTAAACTCAGTCTTTACATCGCCTGTGCTTGCAGCAAACAGTGTGTCTCCGTCTAGCATTGTATGAACAGGACGGATAGACATTGCAAGCCCGTTATGAGATACACTAGCAAGCTTATTAGCTTGTTCTTTGGTTAATGCGGCATCGGTAAATACCACGCCTATGGTAGTATTGGTTCCGCTCGTATACATACTTAGGTCATTATTCATCATATACTTTGCAGTATCCAAAAACTCACCGTCGCCTATCTTGGCACCTGCTATTATTCTGCCGTTATTGCAGTCATATATATCTCCAAAAGCATTGACGGCTACTATTGCTGATACTGTTGCTTGTCCGACTTTTAAGGAAGCTACACCTACACCGCCCCAGCACGAATAAAACAGTCCGAGAACTTTACCTACAGACGCACCCTTTCCTGCCCCTATTCTGCCGCCTGTTAGAGTATCGCTTTGAGCATTTTTGCATGCAACATAACCCATTTCGCTATCAGGAAAATGCAGCTTTCCATCGTTTAAGTCAAATAATATTGCACTGCTGACTATTGGTACTATATGTTTGCCTGTATTAAATCCCCAACCTTTTTCGTGCAAAAATCTCATTACTCCGCCTGCGGCATCAAGTCCAAAAGCACTGCCTCCTGCAAGCATTATTGCATTGACTTTTTGTATAGCATTACCGCATCTTAGCAAATCGGTTTCTCTTGTGCCGGGTGCACTGCCCCTTACATCAACGCCTGCAACCGCACCTTGAGGAAATATAACTACACTTACGCCCGTATAATCGTCATTGCTATGTCCTATTAATACATTTTCCATAAAAATTTTTGATTCCTCATTTTAATTATTTGGTCTTACGCTTACTTCGCCGCCTATAGCCAACTGCTTTTGTCCATCACGGCTTACAATTAATAATCCGTCCTCTCTAATATCCTCTGCTATCACATTACTTTTAGTGTTATCGTCATTAATGATTATAATATCAGTACCAATCATAGCACATTTTTGTTTATATTGCATTACAATATCTTGAGTCAAATAATAATCAAAGTTTTTTATAATCTCTTTTATTATCTCGGCTCTTACAAGCTTTTTACCCAAAATATCATATAAAGACACCGCAATTTCTTTCAAATTTCGGTCAATTAGATTATTGACATTAACTCCTATACCGACTATTGCCCACATCAATGTATCAGCATCTGCAAGCGTTTCTGTTAAGATTCCGCATACTTTTTTGCCGTCAAGATATATATCATTGGGATATTTTAAAAACGGTTCAAATCCATATTTTGTTAAAGTGTCAAAAACAGCAAGACCCGCTGCCAAATTAATAAGCATAGAATGTCTGGGTGGCAAATCAGGCATTAATATATATGTCATATATACCCCGCCTGTTGCTGATACAAACGCCCTTCCTCTTCTGCCCCGTCCTTTTGCTTGGGTGTTTGCTATAACCAATTCTATATCTTGAATATGTGTCAATTTTCTTGCTTCTATATTAGTGGATTGACAGGTATCAAAAAAAACGGTTTTTTTATCAGTTAATGCAGTTATTATATCAGAATCCAGAACATCATCCATTTTAACCAGCATATGCCCTTTGTTGGATACACTTAAAATATTAAGTCCTTTGTTTTTTAATTCTGTAATTGATTTTGATACGGCACTTCTTGACACACCCAAACTTCTGCCTATATTTTGCCCTGAAACAAACTGTCCGATATTTTGATACAAAATCTTTAGAACTCTATCAATCATCATTACCGTCTCCGAACAAATCCGCAATTACATCAATGTAGCTGTCCCACTCAAAGCCTCTTGAATACAAATAATTGGCAAGATTCTTTTTGGTTTTGATGTCAAGAACTTTTCCTTTTATGTACTTAATTGATAATTTTATTATAACCTCTTTTTCCTCTTCTTTGCTTATTGTGTCTAAAACCTTATCCAGTATCTTATCGCTTATGCCTTTTTGCTTAAGTTCGTAATACAGCTTCTTCTTTCCGCTTTGATGTTTTTTTTCGTTAATATATGCCAAGGCGTATCCTTGATCGTCTATATAATTATAGCTTTTTAACTTTTGAACTACTGTATCTACCGTTTCAAGTGTATAGCCTTTTTCTATCAGGTAATTTTTGAGTTCAACTTCGGTCTTTAAGACTTTGGATATAAGCTTGACCGCTTTGCTAAAGGCGGCTTCTATATCACTGATAGCAGATAATTCTTTTAATTTGCCGGCATCTATTTGCATACCAACTTTTAATCTGTTTTCCGCAACAACAATCGTCTGCATCCCGCAGGCAAACTCACCGTCCAAAAATATGCTGACACGTGATTTGTTTTTTTTCTGAATACTTATTTGTGTAATAATCGGCATATTTACATAATATCACATCGTTATTTTAATCGCAAACAACAGCATTGAAGCAGAATAAAATCAAAAAAGATACTAATACTATAAAAGAATAAAAGGAGGTCAGAAAAATGCCCAAAAAATTATCAAGTAAAAATTTGGAAATATTATCAGAAATGATGTTATTGGAAGAACTCGCATACAAAAAAACAGCTCAATGCGAAAAACAATTTAAAGACCAGAAATTAAAAGACCAATGCAAAACTTTGGCAGAAAATCATAAAAACCGTTATACCGCACTTAATGATTATCTTGCCAGTCATAACTAAGGAGGAAAAATAATGAACGGTACATTTCAAGAAAAAGATTTGTTGCAAGACATATTAGTATTAGAAAAAGACATAGTAAAATCTTACGGAAGCTATCTTGTAGAGGCTTCATGCCCTAACCTAAGAGATACTTTGGATCAGAATATGAAAGCATCCGCTGATGACCAATTCAGCGTATTTAATGCAATGCAGTCACGTGGATATTATCAGACAAAGGACGCTCCCCAACAAGAAGTTCAGCAAGCCAAAGAAAAATTTGGAGATATTTTGGGCGACATGAATTAGATTTTAACAAAAAATATCAAAAAGAACGATAAATTTCGTTCTTTTTTTTATAACCTCATAATATTAAATATATTATTACTTTAAATTATTAAACCATTTTTTTGACTATCTACAACTTTTGTGTTAAAATGTTGATAGTTTTTTTGAGCTAGTTAGGATTTTTTAAGATATTTTAAGGGGTTATTATAATATGTATATATCTAATATGGCTCAAGATATCGCATTAATAATTGAACTTGTCATTGTGGGCATCGGTTTTTTGTGGCTCGTTTCTTTTCTTATCTGGAACAATATTTTTGGCAACGATTTTAGTATAAAAAAAATTAATGACCTATCCTTTAAAGAGTTTTTTGTTTCCTTGAATAAAAAACACAGGCAGGAGTTTGTTAGGTGGTTTGTTTATGAACCGGGTAAAAAGACAGGATTAAAACGCAGTTTATTTGTAAACAATGAAAACAATGCACCGTTTTTTAAAGACTATGTAAGATTTTCATCTTTTTACAAGGATAAAATCAGCATTGAATTGATGTATAAAATGTTTGAATTTGCCAAGGCAAGTTATTATGACCAAACTTCTTATGACTATATTAACAACAAAGAGATTAGGCTGTTTTATTCATTAAGACATAACTCTCAAGCCGCCAAATACTGCAAAGTGCTTTGTTATGAAAAGCTTGAAGACTTTTCGGAACTTGAGAAAAACAATACCTTTTTAAAATATCTTGTCACCCTAGAATCTATGGACAATATTCAAAACGCTATTGAACTGTGCAAAAAAGCAATAGACCACAACATAAGTGACGGCACAAAAGGCGGATTTGAATTTAGACTCAAAAGGCTGCAGAAAAAAGCGGCATTTTTGCAAAAACATAATAAAAGCTTAGTATCAACAAAAACCGCCGAATAATATTCAGCGGTTTTTTAAAATTTCTAACATATAAGTGCTTTTTCTATGTTTTGATAAACTTTTTCAAATATCTTTTGAGTACAAAATACAAGCCTACTGCAATAATCAAATTGACTGTAATGACAATGGGCTGGAAAACAAATCTTGGAACTACTCCGTACCATAGCCACGATATGTAATTTTGGAACAAGTTTAATGACGGACTGCCGTACATAACTGCAAGTCCCAGCGTATTAACACCCAAAGTGCAGATAATCATTGAGATATACGCACCTATTATAAGCCGAATTTCGGGACGAATTTTGGGTAAAACGGTAAACACAATACCTACTATCCAACCCATAAGTCCGTTTCCTAAAGTCGTAATCGGATTGGGTATGCCGCCTTTTAAAACAAACCCTAACAAATCCCCTACCGAACCTGTAATAAAACCGAATAACGGTCCAAAAAACGCTCCCGCCAGATAACAAGGGATATAAAACAAACTTACCTTGCCTGAAGGCAAATCTATTCCGAACATCTTGGTCACTACCGCTAAAGCAATTAAAACTGCCATATAAGTAACGCGGCGAGTTGCGTCAAGACGAAAAAAATACGCAACCCCTTTTTTTGCTTTTGACTCAACAGGCTGCGCATCAATATCGCCAGGCGCAATTTCCTGTTGAGCAAGATTTTGTTTCTTACTCAATGTTGGGCATCTCCTTTGGCATAATTATATTTTATATTAATATTTTATTATTATACTTCAATAACTATATAAAAGCAATGATTTTTGAATATGTGAGTTTTATTGTCAAAGTTTATTATGATGCATCAGAAGGCATAAAATCCAAATTTTTCCACATATTAAAATTATGTTTACTATTATTATAAGAGTAATAATAATTCTTATTTTGGTATTGTTTGTAATACGAATGATGGGTAAACGCCAAATCGGCGAGATGCAGCCTATTGAACTTGTCATTACATATATTATTGCCGAGGTTGCATGTGTACCTATGTCTGATCCGGGTATTCCGTTAACTTACGGCATCATACCTATTTTGACCTTATTTTTGCTGCATTATCTGATTTCGTTTTTTTCAAGAAAGTCATTAAAGTTTAGAGCAGTTATTGACGGCCACAGCATAATGGTAATAAACCCTGATGGAATTAATTATAAGGCTTTAAAACAGCTTAATATGAATCTTAATGACCTTATGGAAGCGGCAAGAAGTTCGGGATATTTTGATTTGTCCGAAATATATTATGCATTGTTTGAAACCAACGGCAAGCTATGCATAATTCCAAAAGCCGAATATGCACCGTTAAAGCCGTCAGACATCAAGTTAAAACCTCAGCAGCAAACGCCGCCCGTTTCACTAATAATTGACGGCAAAGCTATTAATCTGAAATACTTTAAGATAAAGAAAGAACAGCTGGAAAGAATTATGAAGTCCAAAGCCAATAAGAAAATAAAAGAAATTGCTTTTGCCTATGCTGACGGCAACGGAGATACATATATTCAGCCTAAAAACGGCAAGTATATAACAGCGACTATAAAAGAACTAAAAACATCCGCATAAATAAGAGGTAAAATGAATCGTACATTAATTGCTATTATAGTGTTTTTAGTTTTGATGCTGTCATCAGTATGGGAAATGTTTTACTTGATAGACAAGATAGAAATTTTGCAGGCAGGTGTAAACGAAATTTATGCCTATATGGAAAAAGATAAAGAATATATCGATACAGACTTGAATATAAGAATGATTGATGACCTTGAAAAGCAATGGGATAAAGACAAGATATTTTTACACGCACTTTTGCCCCATTCTCAACTTAATGAACTTAGCTACAAAATCAATGCACTTAACAGACATATCAATCAAAATGACTATAATATGGCTAACACAGCAGCTGCGTCTATTCTAAAAAACTGCGAGATGATTTTGGGTAACTTTTTACCGTCAATGGAAAATATTTTCTAAAATAAAAACTACTTTATAAATTACTTTTTAATTTTATCAAGCAGGTTCATATCTACATGGCAATAGCCTGTAGGATTTTTCTTGAGATACTTCTGATGATATTCTTCTGCAGGACAAAAGTTGGCAAGCTCTTGCACTTCTATAACAATAGGCACTAAATACTTTTTTTGTTCAGTCAATATTTTGATTTTTATGATTTCAAAGTCTTTTTCGTCAGTAAAATAAATCCCTGTTCTGTATTGTCTTCCTATGT
>ENA-UOOK01004761-UOOK01004761.1-fermentation-metagenome-genome-assembly--contig:-NODE-4761-length-14235-cov-3.919394_pt1 | contig 14235 bp, 10 predicted proteins | sample MGYA00245777_ERZ724023 | MGnify/ENA primary metagenome ERZ724023 (study PRJEB28704, sample SAMN03018312) | fermentation metagenome | biome: anthropogenic terrestrial biome; feature: soil; material... | reverse complement strand
TTCCCTACACGACGCTCTTCCGATCTGCCAATTCAAATTCGCTACGAATTTCCCAGTCAGAAAAATCGCCGATTAAAAAAATCGCGGACGCGTTCGGTGCCCATTCTCGAAAAACCCATTGGCCATCGCGAAAGTGCAACCCGAAATATTCGTGACCAGATGCGAAATCTTTCAGATTACTTCCGGCAGTCAAGCGGTTTTCTGTAGCCAAAATCATCGCAGAACGACGGCAGAGGTGTTCTAGGTAAGTGTCCAGTAACGCATCACCGCTCAATGGCTTGCGCCTGTTTTGTGGTCTCATTGAATTCATAGTTTTGCCACTAATGGGCGATGTAACATGTTTTCGTAAATGTCAATATATGCGCGCGCGGTGACGTCATGATTGAAGCGCTCAGCGGCCTCACGCATAATGCGAGCTTGATGAATTTCGCGTTCATCGCGAGGCAGACGATAGAATTTCATGGCTTGTTCAATAGCCCACCATAGGCCGTTGCTGTCGTAATGCTTGAATAAAAAGCCGTTACCAGTTCCCGCGTCGAAATTAAAATCTTCAACGGTATCGTGTAATCCGCCGGTATCGTGCGCAATTGGAAGTGAACCATAATATTGGCAAGCCATTTGTGGCAATCCGCAAGGTTCAAATAGTGACGGCATCAAGGTGAAATCGGAAGCAGCAAAACCCAAGTGCGATAATTCATCATTAAAGTCACAGACCGCAACCCGATGATTGAAGCCGTGATGTTCCACTATTTCCCTGAAAACGTGCTGGTAATCACCGTTAGCAATAATAGCGATTTGAAGATTATCGGTCCAATATTCTGAAATTACCCGGTACATAATTTCGGCGAGCAATTGACACCCTTTTTGGAGCGGATCGAGGCGCGAAGGCCAGAGTAAAAGCGGCGCAGCTTGATCTTCGTCCAAACCAATGACATGTTGAAGTGCCAATTTATTGCGATTTTTCCCGTTAATCAAGGTTTCTGGGGTGAATTTTGCTTCTAAACATTTGTCAGTGGATGGATTAAAGGATGCATCTGGCGCGTTAAGAATTCCAAAAGCGCAGCCGGAATGGAATTTCCCGCGGATCTCATTGCGACAAGCTTCAGGAATAAAATTGTGCATACCGTCAACCACTTCACTTAAAAACGTCGGGCTGACCGTATTAATGAAATGAGATGCAAAAATTCCAGTGGTCAGCAGGTCAACGCCATTGCATGATCTACTCTCTTCATAATTGTGTGGTGGACGTTCAAAATAGAGATTTTCCCAAAATTCGGCAGCGTCAATGCCGCGATCCTCGATCTCAGCCAAGGTAAGATGGTGGGTGTGAATATTGTGAACGGTAAACAGACATGGAATGCCTAGACGTCGCGCAAATGCCGGAATTAAACCGGTCATCCAGTCATTACAGTGAATCAGATCGGGATTGACTGCCGGTATGATATTGTTAATTACTTCACGTTGGAATGCCAAAGCGTGCCGGATACTTTCAGCGTGATAATTGCTGTAAATTTGATCGCGATAATAAAATGCGCGGTCTTCAGCCAAATGGATCCGCGAACCTGGTAACAATGTAGTATAAACGCGAAGCTCGGAGCTTAGTAGTTTTCCGACGTCGATATTGAAGATTTTTCGATAATGCGGCAATGCAACATGAATATCAGCGCCACGTTTGAATAATGCAGCGACTAATGATGCCGACACATCGGCGAGCCCGCCAGCTTTGGCACGGAGCGTATTCGCCATGTTCCCCATGCCGTTTGGCAAATAGGTAATTTCTGGCGTTACTACCAGAATTCTTGGATTTTTTTTGATCTTCATAGTTTTCTCGTCATCTAATTATTTAAGATATTTACCGCCTCAGAACTCCAATTAGAAGTATCTCCTGTCGAAATCTGGAAAACTCTACTGTCCAGACCACCTCATGAAACCGGGCATACTGCGAGTCCAGAGGTCTCCGAGAGGCGTGACGCGGCCAGTCATGCCAAAGCGACCAGCAATTTCACAAAACATTTTATGGGTATACAGATAATTGCCATCGCCCAATTCCTTGAAGGTTTTCATCAAAACAAAGTTACTTTTGACGATAGCGTTATGTACGTCAACAGGGCCGTAATAGATTTCAACATCAACCTCCTCAGGTTTAAGGTCAGCCAGATAGACTTTTAATGAAACGTTGAAAGAATCACAGGTGTGAATATCGTTCAGATCACATTCAGCATGCGGTTGTTCGACATGAATGCGAGGGAAATTCTTGATTAAACGCTGTTTATCGTTGACCAGAGCAACTGCATTTTGAGCATTATCTGCCATTAATCTAGTATATTCGGCACAGGCTGGTTTGTAAAATTTACTCTCGTAATCTTGGACCATCCGAGTACTTGAAAAGAGTCCTAAACCCATTTTAATAGAATTTTTCATCATTTTGATCCAGCGTTTTGGAAGGTCGCCGTCTGAGCGGTCATAGAAGCATGGGATCACTTCGTTTTCTAATAAGCTGAATAGTGCGGCTGATTCATTGGCATCGGCTTCATTGAGATTTGAGTTGTCCTCATCACTAGGAATTGCCCACCCAGCATTATTATCAAATTCATAACCTTCATCCCACCAACCATCAAGAATACTGCAATGAAGTACGCCATTAATCGCGCCTTTCATGCCGGATGTACCGCTAGCTTCCTGTGGCCTGCGCGGAGTGTTTAGCCACACATCCACGCCTTGAACCATATAACGCGCTACTGCAATGTTGTAATCATCAAGAAAAACCACGCGGTTACGCACATTTGGGCGCTGAGCATATTGAAGTACTTGACGGATTAACTCTTTGCCTTGCTCATCAGCTGGATGCGCTTTTCCTGCAAAAATGAACTGAACCGGACGATTAGGATTATTAATCAGTGCATCGAGCCGGTCTGGATCGCGCAATAACAAATCTGCGCGTTTATAAGTGGCAAAACGTCGCGCAAAACCGATAGTTAAAATATCTGGATCGAGCGCGCTTTTAGCTGAGACGTTGACGCGGTCGAAGAGATGGCGTGACTTAAATTGCTTTTGCAGGTTTAGTCGCGCATAGCGTACTAGCGAGTGGCGGCAAAGTTCATGGCTCATCCAAAGTTCTTCATCAGGGATTGCGGCAATGCCAGCTTCAAGTTTCTCAACTTTCGGATTTGCATCCCATCCAGAACCAAGGTAGTGATTGTAAAGGATCGCATTGTGGATGGATATCCAAGTGCGAACGTGAACACCGTTAGTAACGTGTGTAATCGGAATTTCATCCTGAGGGCGCAATGGCCATAACCGGTTCCACATTGAGCGTGCGACTTCGCCGTGCAGACGGCTGACGCCGTTGCTGTAATTAGCCATGCGTAAGCCTAGTACGGTCATCGAAAATTCATGCGGATTATTGTTTCCTGCACCGACTGCCCAGTTGATAATGCGTTCAGGTTTAATACCAATATCAGCGCAAAGTATATCTAAATATGGGCGAACTAGGTCGGTATCAAAGGTTTCATTACCAGCCGGCACCGGTGTGTGAGTAGTAAAGACGTTAGTGCGCCAGACCACTTCAAGCGCGGCATCTGGCGTTAACCCTTTTTCTTTAATCAAGTAAGTCATGCGTGCTAGTGAAAGAAAAGCTGCGTGCCCCTCGTTCATGTGACACATCGAAGGTTCCATGCCCATTTTGGTTAGCGCGTTGAAACCACCGATACCAAGTAGCAATTCTTGGTGTAGACGTTGCCTGCGATCTGAGGTGTAAAGGCGTTCACAAATATTGCGAACATCCTGGCGATTTTGAGGTAGTTCAGTATCGAGTAGAACTAAGGTAACACAGCCAACTTCCATTTTCCAAACTGCGGCGACAGCTTCGGTGTCAAGTAAAGATATCTTGACAAATAACTCTTTTCCGTTTTTATCGCAAGCTCGGGTCAACGGCATGTGGTTAATTTTATTTTCAGGATAACGCTCAACCTGCATTCCGGTGCGGTCGAGCGTTTGCATGAAATATCCTTCACGATAAAGCAATCCGACGGCGACCATTGGCATTTTTAAGTCAGCAGCAGCTTTCAAGTGATCCCCAGCCAACAATCCGAGACCACCAGAATAAAGGCGAACACTCTCGTGCAGCCCGTACTCCAAGGAAAAATATGCAATTTGGCGATCGGACATCTTCACTTTGTCAGTGATGTTTTTTACCTGATGTTTAAATTCCTCCTCAACGATCCGCAAGTGTCGCAGATAAGCTGCATCTTTAGCCAGCTCTTCGAGACGGCTTTGAGGTACCATAATCAGAAATTGGCGGGTATTGCCGTGCATTTCACGCCATAAACTAATATCAATCTTGCGGAAGAGGTCGATTGCTTCCCAATTCCAACACCACCAGAGATTGTATGATAACTCTTCAAGGAATTTCAGTTCTTTGGGCATGCATGGGGAGACGTTGTATAATTGAACATTAAGCATAAATAAATCCTTGGTTTTGTTATCGTATCTTAGTTAATTTTTTTTATTGGTATAAAATTAATGGCGCTTACTCGAAGCTCCTACGTTTAATTGGAGTTTTGGTAAGTGCCATTCGCGTTGTATTGAAGAAAATTAAATTTCGATCTCAAGTACGCTGTTGAGCGTGCCCATATCGTTAGGCGTGAATTTTGGGTTGTTTGGGTCGATGCACCAAGTGTCATTAATGCAGAACTTGTACTGATAAGAACCCGGCGCCAGCAACAAAGTACACTGGAAAGTGCCGTCACCATTTTTATCTTTCAGTATTTTGTCGTTTGGTTGCCAATCATTGAAACAACCAGCGACAGAAACAGTACTTCCTATATCCGCTGCGATAAAGAAAACATGGCGTTTTTTCTTTTTGATAGGTTTTGACGCAGCTGGAATGCTCTTGTTTTTCGTGGCCTTAGCGATTTTTTCCTTCGTGGTCATAATTCACCTCTCTATTTTGTTTAAAAGATTAAACTTCACGCTTAATACTACATTTACTATAATGCAATGATTTTATAATTTCAAGAGGGATTGTTTTCTATAAACAACATAAACAAATGAGAGTTGGAGAGTTGGGCGAACCGAAGCAATCTATGGATACATATCCCCTGCGTTTTTAGAAAAATTGGCATTTATATCTGACATAGTGGAAAACAACTTATTTTCAACTATATTAACCGCCAATATTTGATAACTGAAACCGTGAACTTCTTGATGCGGTTTGTGGAAATAAGATACGTAATGGAACCACAGGAAAAACCGAAATGCATATCGCTTTTAAAACATTTATTACTCTGATTGTTTTCTGTCTGAGCGTTGTTGTCGTATCCGCAAGTGATAGCGATTCCAACCTTAAATATCAGCAAGGACTGAAGGCAAGAGAATCTCGCAATTATTACGATGCCGCAAAACTATTTTTGGATGCTGAGCTCTTGGCTGACACCGTTTCATTGAAAGCAAAAGCTGCCAAGTCTGCGGCAGACGCTTATCGTGATGCCAACGTTCTTTATCGGGAGTTTCAGTGTATCGAAAAGCTGTTGGCCAGCTATCCTGCATTAATCAATTTTCCCTTGTTGATCGACCGCGAGTATGAGATTGCCGATCTTTTCTTTGCCGGCCATCGCGATCCCGCATATTGGCCGTTGCGCTGGGTTCCATGGTTGAAAGGCGAAGATCATTCTGAGGAGATCTATGCCAAAGCGCTCAAACATGCGCCATTTGCTCACTCTTCGCCGTCGGCAAAATTGCGGTTATCAGCGTTACTGATTGACAAGGGAAAGCCACAGGAAGCAATGCCGCATTTGCGTGAAATTATTGAAAAACACAGCTCGTCAAAAATTTGTAAATTTGCTTACTTGGAACTCGGCACAGCGTTGTTTGAGTTGTCACAGCATGGAGATGGAGATGGCAAATATAATCAAGAATGTGTACGAATCCTAAAAGAATTTATCCAAAAATTTCCCGATGCTCCTGAAGCAGATTGGGCAAAGAAAACAATTTTAAAATCTAAAGACACGGCGGCGGAGCGAATTCTTGGGATTGCGCAGTTTTATGGTCGTATCGGACGAGAAGCACCGGCCGAGCGTTATTTGAGTGACATCTTGCGCAGCTATCCAGATACAGTAGCGGCGGAAAAATCCGAAGCTCTATTGGCAGAGATGGATAAGACTTTTGCTCCGGAAGCGTTTCGTCCTGAAATTGAGAGCCGCGTTCAAACCTTTCCCAATACGCCAATCCCAGCAGAACATTCAGAATTGTTAGTGGTGCCAGAAAATAGCGGTGGCAAATGGTTGTTGCCGATTCGCGATTTGGGTTTGAGCAAAGTCAAAGAATATCGTAAAGGAGCAGAAGAACAATGAAAATCGGATCGCGTTGGTTGAGCATTATAGCCGTTTCGGCATTAATGTTGCTGATCGGGGGATGTTATAATATTGGTTACATGGGGCATCCGCAAATTGAAAGTATTGGCGTCGCAACGGTGACTAACCAGACCACTAGCTATAATGCCTCATTTGAAATGCGCAATCTTTTGTGCGAACAATTTATGAATGACGGCACCTATAAGCTTAAAAACATCAACGAAGCGGACTGTTTGGTTTATGCCAATATTGTCGATTTTTTAGTGACTAAAAGTCGCGACACTTCTCGCGATGATGATGTTACATTCCGCGTTATTGAATGGCGGATAACAGTTAACGTTGAATTTACTGTGATTATTCCAGGGCGTAAAGAACCAGTAATTTCCAAGCGCATTGTAAGTGGCACCGCGATATTCCAATCTAGTGGTGATATGGAAAATAGTCGACGCAGTGGCTTAAGGATGGCTTGTCGTGATGCAGCGCAAACCATAGTTCAATACACGACCGAAGCATGGTAAATGTAGTTCTAGAATTAGCGCGCGCATTATGCGCGCGTGAATTCTAACCGTCAGATACGAGGAATATTTATGTCGCTTTTAGAAGTCAACAATCTTTCTATTGCATTTCGCACCGGCGAAGTTTTTTTACCGGTAGTTTCAGAGATATCTTTTGAGGTTAACGCTGGCGAAATTTTAGCGTTAGTTGGAGAGAGTGGTTGCGGTAAAAGTGTTAGTTGCATGGCGTTGGCGAGGTTGTTGCCACGGAATGTGGCCAAAGTTACCGGAGAAGTTAAATTCATGCATCAAGGCGAGGTTTGCCAACCCTTGATGATGCCTGCACGGGAATTGCGAAAAATCCGTGGCGGAGGTATTGCCTATATTTTTCAGGAACCATCTTCGTCATTAAATCCAGTGTTTCGCATCGGTGATCAAATTATAGAAGCATTGGAACTACATCGTCCAGAAATTGTCGATTGTCGAGATGAAGCGATAAAATTGCTGCGACAAGTTGGGATTCCTGAACCGGAAACAAGGCTGCGCAGTTATCCACATGAGCTGAGTGGCGGAATGCAACAGCGGGTCATGATTGCGATGGCCCTGGCTGGGAAACCGTCGTTGTTGGTCGCAGACGAACCAACTACCGCGTTGGATGTAACCATTCAGGCGCAAATTCTTGAGCTTTTGCAACGACTGCGTGATGAACATCAAATGGGAGTAATTTTAGTTACCCACAACCTAGGGATTGTCTCAGAAATGGCGGATCGCGTCGCGGTGATGTATGCTGGAAATATTGTTGAAACTGGCAATGCCAAGGCAGTCATCTCAAATCCACAACATCCGTATACGCGCGCTTTGCTCGCCGCCGTGCCCAAGTTAAATCACCACAATAAATCACTTTATACAATTCCTGGGATGGTTCCGCAACCTGCCGATTTCCCGCTCGGATGCCGTTTTTCCGGACGTTGCGTGGAATCAGCTCAGCGTTCAGAAAAATTTCAAACGCGTTGCCGCAATGAAAAACCTTTGCCCTGTGAAAGCGAACCCGGGCATATTAGTTATTGTTTTCTGAATTATGTTGGAGATAGGGAATGAATACAAAATCATTAATGCCATTGATCATATTTTTGACCGCAATCGTGGTTTTGACCGTAGTTCTAACTCATACTAGAACCGTACGCCGCGAAACTACCCGCGAACAGCGTAACGATTCTTTGGTGCCCAACGAGAATACACCAATTCAACTGCAACAGAATGAAAACCAAACGACTTATCTATCAAGCGCCGTCGTGTCGACTCCGGGCCAACGTTTTGGACTCGATAAAATGACGATGAATGCGGCGGCCGCGTTGGCTGCGGATGACTATGATTCGGCAATTAATTTATCGCGTACAGTATTGGTTTTCGATCCGAGAAATTATACAGCGCTGTCAGTACTTGGCAAGGCGCTGTTTGTTACTAATCGCTTCGAAGAAGCAGAAGAAATCTTTTTACAACAATCTTTTTTTTACAAAAGAGATCCAGTAATTTTGAGTAACTTAGGCTATACCCAAGCGCAATTGCAAAACTACAAAGTTGCGCTTGAGACGTTGCAAAATGCTTTGCGTTATAATCCTGAATCGGGTAATTTGTTACTGAGTATGGCGGGTATTTATGCGCTGGACAAACAAAAAAATGAGGCGTTGGAATATTTTTATAAGGCTTCATTGAAACTTGATACCAAGCTTCTGGACGCGATTGATGAGCCAATGCTTGACGGTATCCGCGAGTATCCTGAATTTAAGCGGATTGTAAAAGTTTTGGAATTACGAAAAGCACGGAAGTCGCAACGATGAGTAAAATCAGAGTTTTATCAGAACAGATTAGTAACCGAATCGCGGCCGGCGAGGTAATTGAACGGCCCGCCTCCGTAGTTAAAGAGTTAGTCGAAAATTCGATTGATGCTGGTGCCACAAGGGTTAACATTGTTATAGAAAAAGCTGGCAGCAAGTTGATTGCGATCACTGATAACGGTTCCGGCATGGATGCCGATGATGCATTGCTATGCTTGGAACCTCACGCAACTGGGAAAATTCGTGAAGAGGCTGATATTGACAATATTTTGACTTTGGGTTTTCGTGGCGAAGCCATTCCCAGTATTGCCTCAGTTTCACGTTTTACACTGCGTACGCGCCAAGCGGATTCGCCAGATGGCACTGAAGTAATTGTCAACGGTGGCAAAGCGATAAAAGTGGAACCCACCGGTTGCGCACCAGGTACCGAGATTATGGTGCGTGATCTGTTTTTTAATACGCCAGCACGGAAAAAATTTATGCGTTCTGATGCCACTGAGGAAAAGCATATTCAAGAGATGGTTTATCGATTAGCGCTACCATATCCTGAAATTGCCTTTGAGTTGAGCATTGATGGCAACCGGATATTTTCGTCGCCGGCAGCGCCAACTTTAGAATCGAGAATCGCTACCTTTTTCGGTAAAAATTTCATGAATTCAATGTTACCAGTCGATTACTGCGGTGAAGGGATCAAAGTCAGCGGGTTTACCGCGTTGCACGGTTTTACCCGAAGTTCTCGTCGCGAACAAAGAACTTTTGTCAATGGGCGCGGCGTTGATGCTTTTGGGTTTTATCGGGGAATTCAGGAAGGTTATGATGGAATGGTTGAAGTTGGACGTTTTCCGCCGACCGTGATTTTTGTTGAACTTGATCCACATGATATTGATGTCAATGTTCATCCGGCCAAACGTGAAATACGTTTTCGCCATGAATACAAACTCTCTGGCGTCGTTGCTGAAGCTATTCGCACCGCTTTACGCCGTGCGCCGGCGCCGACGGTCAATATCGACCCAGCAATTTCATTGCGTGCGTTACTTGGCGCATCTGAAATCACTTATGAAAGATCAACTGTGGAGCAACCGCCGCTAGATTTGCCGGTTCCTGAAGCAACGCCTTCCAAACGCGACTGGTATTTTAATCCAGATCCTATGGCAACCAATACGATTCAGCCGAATGAAGTAGCAACTGAAGTTCCGCCACCGTTGCCTCAAGCGACATTGTTACCACAAAGTAATCCTAAATATGCTCCAGATCCAGAACTGCCCGGAAGTGGGCAGGTAAAGTTACTTGGTTTCCTTGATCGCTGTTATCTGTTGGCGGTTGCCGAAAACGGTTTACTGATTGTTGACCAACATGCCGCACACGAAAGAGTGTTATTTGAACGTTTGCTCAATAATTCAGTAAAAACCGTGGCCCAAAAATTATTACTACCGATTACACTTGAGCTTTCACGCGCCGAAACTGCATTTGTCGAAAAAAATGCTGAAGTTTTTAGCAAAATAGGATTTGATATCTCGCCACTAAGTACTAACGCAATTCTACTGAGTGCTATCCCGGCATCGCTGAAACAGGAAAATATAGGACGGGTATTAAGAGACACTTTGTCGGAGTTGGTCGAAGGTTCTGGAGCGAGCCGTTCAGCGCTTGATACCATAGCTCGTGCCGCCTGCGCCGCTGCCGTCAAGGCTCATGATCATTTAACATTGGAAGAAGCGCGAGGTTTATTAAATCAGATGTCACAATGTGATTTGCCGTTCTCATGTCCGCACGGACGGCCAACCATTATCAATATTTCGATCGCAGAATTGGAAAAACGTTTTGGGCGCCGCTAATGAGGTTTAAATGAAATTTCGCGATTTTAAAATAGTAAAGTTCTGTGGATTTTCTAATCTGATATTTGTTTTATCCATTGTCTTGGCGCTATTTTTGGCGTTGATCATCATGGGAACAGATTGGCCGCTCGGGTTATCCAATGAATGGGTCTGGGCCCGTCATAAAACGCCGTTCTCCGGAAACTCTCCTTACCTGCTGTTCAGCTCCCATTGCCCTGTTTTCAAGCCCGGTCCTCTGAGCTCGGAGCCGCGCATTTTCACAGAACTCTTCTTCTGTCCCTGCAGAACCGGCTCTAAGAAGGGATTCAAGTTCTCCTGCAGCATTTTCATACTTCTCGCGGGCTGCCTGAAGTTCAATATTAAGTTCTTCTGATTTTGTTTTCAGCTGCTTAAGGGTTCTTGCTTCATCGGATGCCTTTTCAAGGTCAGAACGGAGTTTTTCAACCTGAGTGTCAAAAGAAAGCCCGGAAAGAGGGCTGCCGCATTCCTGCATGACTGCGGCCACCTTTGCTTCATAAGCTTCTATTGAAGCTCTTCCGGAAGCTATCTGTTCTTCAAGGCTCCGGATTGCCCGCTGCCTGTCAAAGCATGTCCGGATAACCGAAAAGATTTCAAGCACGCTTTCTACGGAAAGTGATGGGTTAAGCCCGTAAGACTCAAGCCAGAGGGTCCACTTTTCGGACAGGGAGTCCCTTTCCTTTTTCTCCTCACAGATCCTTTCCTCCAGCTCTTCTTTTTTACGATTAAGGCCTTCAGATTCAACTTGAAGTTTTTTCATCCTTTCTGCCTGGTTATATGCAAAACTTACGTCTTCCCTGAGCTTTGCTATTTCGGCCTCCATTGCAATTCCTGATACGGGTCTTCCGCAGGCTTCAAGAATGCCAAACGCTTCCTTTTCGTAATTTTTAACAGCAGCTTCTTTGAGCGTTACCTGATTTTCCAGTTCAGCAATTGTTTTTTGCTTTTCCATGCAGGCCCTGATGGCGGAAAAAAGCTCAAGCACATGCTCGGGGGAAAGTCCAGGGTCAAGCCCTGAGGAAACAAGCCATTCATTCCATTCCCTGAGAACTTTTTTCTGCCCTTCTTCGCCGTCCCTTAGCTTGCCTTCAAGTTCCCTGTAACTGGTACTAAGATTTTCCAGCTTCTTCTGGAGCTTTTCCTTCCTCTGGCGCAGCTCTCCGGCAGTTTTCAGCTCAAGCATAGCCCTTTGAAGTTCACTGGCTTTCTGTTCCCGCACCGAAGGGTCAGGAATATCTTCAAACCCGCACTTTTCTGCCCGGCTTTTTATGTCCTTTTTCAGTCCATCAATCTCTCCTGACAGCTGTTCTTTTAAGCCCTGAGCTTTCTGTTTTCTTGATTCCATATCCGGGCGTTTATCCTCCCCGGTAGGAGAACCGGCAGACTGTTTCCTGGCTTTCTGGAAGTATACAGCAGAAGTTGCAAAAAGGAGGAAAAATATGACAAGCCCGGAAAGCAATGCGTCGTTCATGTACTCGAAAGCAAAGCCTATACCGCCTGCAAAAAGGATCATTCCCACAGGCCAGAGGGGAAGCCCTGCCTCATGTACGGCGGCCTGGGGCCTTAACGCTGCAAAAAGCATCTCTTCTTTTTCCAGGTCTTTTTCCAGGTTTTTGAGTTCGATTTGCTTTTCCCTGAGGAGGGGGTACTTTACTCTGAGGTAGCTTACGGCCTCAAGCCCCTGTTTTACCTCATCAGGGCCGGGAAGGTTTGAAAAGGCCCGAAGCTCTTCTTCAAGGGCTTCTACTTCCCCGCGGACTTCTTTGATTTCTCCAAGGGCAAGTCCGAGCCTGTCGCGTAACCTCTCAATTATTTTTTCCGCCTCTTCAATTTCCCTCCGTTTTCTGAACACGTTTTCCTTTGAAGGGTTTGAATGCTCAAAACCGGCAAGTGTGCTTTCGTCCCAGCCCTTCACGAGCTCTGACAGGGTCTTCCCCAGTTCGGTTTTTCTGGCCTGAAGTTCCTGAGCCCCGGAAAGCAGGAAATCTTTATCTGCTCTGTATTTTTCTATCCCGTTTCCAAGTCCGATTACCCTGTCTCTGTGCTCCAGAAGTTTTTCTTCAAAAACACCTTTTTCCTGATGGATCCTCTCGATACTGTCAAGGACCTGTTTGAGGTCGTTTTCGGTCTCTGTTATTTTATCCTCAATTTTCTCTACTGACCTCCGCATCTGGATGACGGTTTCCTTTGCAGGGATAGAACGGTCAAAGCGGTCCAGAGCCTCCTCATCCCAGGTAGGGCCCAGTTCCAGGAGGAGCTCGGAAAGCCCGTCTTTTTCCTGACTGAGTTTCATTTTCAGGGATGGGAGCAATTGTACTTCTGACCTGTACTTCCCAATCTCGCTTTCCAGTTCCAGCACAGCATCTTTCTGCCCAAGAAGCCTCTCGTCCGGAGAAATGCTTTTTTCTGTAACGGCATTTTTCTCCAGTTCCTGCTCCAGCCCGGAAATGATCTCCCTTATTTCTTCAATTCTTTCCTGGAGCCTTGAAAGTTTTTCTTCCCCGTTTTCCGGGAAACCTTCAAGTTCGGGTAAGCCTTCAAGGGCTGTTTTTGACTCCTGCAGGACCCTCCAGTCTTCCCATACGGAAAGCAGGTTCCGAATGTGGTTTAATTTTTTCCGTATATTCTGAGACTTTTCTTTTAACTGGTCAATATCCCTGGTCTTCTGTTCCAGTTCAAAATTAAGCGAATCGTATTGTTTCTGTGCCCCTTCAATTTCGGCAATTTTTTCGTCAGTTTTCCCGATTTCCCTGAACAGCTCATTTATACGTGGTTTGCTGCCCCTGTTTTTGTACAGGTTTGTTTCCTTGCTGCTTATGGACTCTATCAGCCCGGGAATGGATACTCCAACTCCTGTGCCCGCACTATAGAGTTTACTGTTGATGCTCTGGTCGTTCAGGGCCTCAAAACTCTGAAGCTCTTCAAGGCCAAAGGCATAGATGTTTTCAAAGACGTTTCTGTCCGCGTGGCCCAGGAGTTTGAGGAGTTCGGTTCTGCCCCCTGTATTCCCATATGGCAGCACAACTTTAACGTCATCTTTCCGGCCTCCATTTCTCTCTATGACCCAGCGGTCTCCGGAAGAATCAATAACTGCAAGCCTTCCCCCATGCTGGCCTCCTTCAAGTGGGGGATAGGGGTTAAAGAGCCTTGTGTTGGGGATGCCAAAAAACATCCTCCTTATAAATGTGAATAATGTTGACTTTCCTGCCTCATTTGCTCCTGTAAATATGACCAGGCCTGAGGGCAGGTCTTCCATCGACAGCCTGCAAAACTTGCCGAATCCGTCGATATAAATGGCATTAATTTCCATGGTCTTCCTCCGTGAGCAGGGCGTCAAGCAGGATATTTTCAGCGCGCTGAAGCAGGGTGTTCATCTCTTCATCGTCAATTTTACAAATGAGCTTTCTTCCGTTCCTGGAATTCATGAGAGGAGCAAGGTTTTCCCGGAATTCATCAAGAGCCGCTTCATCTGTCTTCAGACCCTCCACGATTTTAACCAGGTCTCCAACAAAGTCTTCCCTTTTGAGAAGATTCTCTCTTTCTATAGGAATGCGTGTTTCGTCTTCGATGCGCTCTACCCAGACAAACTGCCGGCTCCGGATTTCTTCTTCCCTCAGCAGGTGGAGGAGCTCCTCAAGAAAGCCCCCTTCTCTGATAGTATGGTGCAGCGGCCCCCTTCCGCTGAGGACCAGCCTGCAAATCACAG
>ENA-UOOK01004760-UOOK01004760.1-fermentation-metagenome-genome-assembly--contig:-NODE-4760-length-14238-cov-23.235423_pt1 | contig 14238 bp, 17 predicted proteins | sample MGYA00245777_ERZ724023 | MGnify/ENA primary metagenome ERZ724023 (study PRJEB28704, sample SAMN03018312) | fermentation metagenome | biome: anthropogenic terrestrial biome; feature: soil... | reverse complement strand
GCAAGCTGTGCATCGAGCGCGGTATCCTTTGTGCCACGTGCCGTGCTCTCGTTGGTGATAAGAGTCTTTAGTCCGCTGTCAGAAGTACCAGCTATCTGTGCATCCTGAGTGGTGTTGGTAGCTGTAGCAGCATCAACTTCATTCTTTGCAGCAGTGACCTCGGCTCTGTACTGTTCGATTTGTGCATTGTAGTTACCAGTCAACGCCCAATACGTCTCGTTGTTGATATCAGTGCCAGTAGGTACCGATTGCTTGGACGTATATGAGTTGCCCTGATAGTATACGATTGTGAGTGGTTCATATGCCTTGGTAATATCCCAGTCTATAGGGTTCGCAAACAGTGGGACATAGCGAGCTCCCACATATTGAGTTACAGACATGTCATATCTCCTTAGCTAGTTGCTTCTGTAGAAGCAAGCGGTGTGTAAAGCGTTGTCTTTATGTTATCGATATCGGTCTGTTGCGTTGAATTAGTGGTATTTATCGTCGTGATATTACCAGACAGCGTGGTAGCCTGCGTCTCAAGATTGGTGCATCTTGTCTGCAACGCTGTAATATCAGCCGTATTGTCTGCCGCTTCCAGTGCATTTACTGCCGTGATAATCTCATTGAGTTTATTTATAAGACTTACGACGGATGGTCTAAGATTTTCACCGAATTCAAGTGATGCGATTGTAGCCATTATTCTTCCTTAGTTAGCGGTGTATAGGTTGTGACATTAAGCTTGTCAACGTTTGTGGATATGTTGCCTACCTTGGACACAAGCGACGAAAGACTAATGTTGTCTGCGGTATTGTTAATAATATTAGTTCCAGTTGCGTCAAACCGCAGTATAAGCCTTCCATATTCCTCTGTTCCGTATACGACACCAGTATCAAATACGATATCGTTCCATGACTGAGGAACGAACGCGCAAAATCTTCCATCATCGGTAAGACCAAAATATACCTGCGTTGCAAGTAAATTATATAAATATGCTAAGTTGTTCTCAACCCATTCTTTTATTTGAGCTTCATAGTAATCATAGAATCCAGACGCTTTAAATGTCTCAAATTCCTGTTGAAGTTCTGCAACGTCATCATGTGTTACATTAAGTTGTACACCAAGATAATCAGCGTAGTTAATCAGCTTGTCAAGCTCAAGACAGATACTCTTTATACGCTGCTCGGCACTGTATACGTCCCAATAGAATTGTGGCAATGCTGGCGTATAAGCCGTATAGTTTCCATATGGAGTTACAGCGTATATGTTTCCGTCACTTGCTGGATTCATCATTATCGCCTCCCTTTATCACTAGATTCACCTTTTCTGGCTTGATACCTAAAATCTCCACCAGTTTCGTGCCAACTTTTGGATTCATGCAACCGATATTCTCGATAATCGAAACGAGTTCCGTGAGGAATACGTATGCGCACACACTCACACCGATTGGAATGCTTACATTTACTCCAAGCGTTTCAGGTCCAAATATAGTGATTGCGAACTCTAAGAAGAATGCGAGCGCTATTGCAAACAGCTCAGCGAGCTTGCTATAGATTCCATTCTTCATCTTCTTTGAGTCCACGGTACCCATGCACATTGCAGCGATGTAGCCAGTTACAACATCGAGCACCATCATAATGCAGGGTAGAATTATCTCCCACATGGTATCGCTCATTGACACCTCCTAGTAGCTGCTTGTGTTTACAGTGAACAGGCAGGAGAACAGCGAGCTCATGTCGTTCACAATCATCAGGTCGATATCGTTGTAGTCACTAAGCCGCTTTGCTGTGTCAATGATATCTGCCTGTTTGATTCGTTGAAACTCACGATCGTTTCCGCTAGACGCATAGTCTCCGTTATCTCCAGAAAGCTGCGTCTGCGGGAAGTCGGAGTATATGTCGCGTCCCTTGTACCACTCCGAACCTCCGCCATATAGTTCTGGGGATTCGTCCATTAGTCTGTACAGCGGAATATACTTTGGCATAATCTCGTTCATCTTGCGTATGAACTCATGCTTGAATATGCCTGGTGGTACCAACGCAATCTCACGGAACCAGTAGTGGTTCATAATCTTGGTGCGAAGTCGCAAATCCTGTTCATCGTTGTATGACGGCCAATCCCATCCAGAGAATACTTTGTCGCAGAATCCGTCGTTGACGAGTTCGCACAGTTTGATGGTGACCACTGCGTGATAGTCTGGATCGTCGCAGTATTCATCGAATGGCAGCTCATTGATTGGGTTTACTGGCATGACTAGTCACCAGCTTCCATGATGGACTTGATGTTGTGCGTATAGTTCCAGTTCGTGCTCTCGTTGTCGGTTCGCCTGATTACCTCGATAGGTTCCTTAAGATATGCGCCAAACCTATCGTTCAGTTCGTGAGCTGCATTTCGACGCTCCATGAGCGAGGATTCAAGCACGAGTTCTGATGGAGATTCCTGTGCCTTAATTTCGTCCTCCGTCTGACGTTCCTGCTTCATAGTGGTGTTTGGGATTCCAAGCATGGTGTATATGCGATTCCAGATATTCTGCTCGTCCACAGCAAGTTCCTCGCCGATGAACTGTACCCCAGTCGTTAGGGCTTCATACTGAATCATCTGATTGTCGTCCGCCATCAGGATTGCTGGCTCGCCACCAGCCACCTGCTTATACATGTTCACCATGTCTTGCTGCTTCTCCTGCGGACCCTTCAGGATGAATGGAATCTGCTGATGAAGCCTGTTCATGCGTCGCGTTATTCGCAGGTGCGTGAGCTCGTTGGCATAGAGCTGTATTCCGTTCATGAGCGGATATCGAGTCTGGTTGTCAAACACGACAACACCAGTCTGGCGACTACATGCGTATTTGGTTCCGTTCTGCCCGATTGCCATCCATTTGTTAGGTCTATCGTACATGTTAGGCTGACCCTGCTGCGCGCACTGAAGAGACAGGAACGTACCGCGCATCTTTCTAGGAAATGCTATGGATGCCATTCCCTGCGTTACCAGAGTGAACTCAAGATAGCGCTCGTCACAAGTCGGTGGCAGGTTAATCCAGCGAAAGCGCGTTAGCGCCATCTTAGTGATTACGTCAACATAGTACATATATGTGCGCTGGTTTATCGCTGCGCTTTGCCAATATTCCCAGTTGCCGTATTTGTTGCACTCATTGCGCTTCTTTCCACCACGTCTGCTCACTTGGAATCACTTCCTTCTGGTAAACCGTCTGCACCTATTATACCAAACTTTAGGTCGGCCGACAACATCTGCTTTAGAAGGTCGTTGCTCTCGTCAGCAGCCTTGTTCCATCGCTCTGTAGTCTCGTTCATTGACGTGATTGCAGCCGTCTGATAAGCCTTCGTCTGCTCGTCCGCATGAGAACGCTCTACGTAATAGTCGATAAGGCTCTGAATTTCAGCGTCAGTCATACCCTGAAAAGTATCTAGCTTGAGAAGGTCTTGTACAGGGCGCTGTGTAGGCTGCTCGGTAGTGGTTCCAGCATCCTTTGTCTCAGTGCTCGTGTCCTCAGTTGTCATAGATTCCTACCTTTCCAATCTTATCTGGGTCGCTCCAAACAGTGACACCATTACGGAACATATTAGAGATCATGTCTCCAACATCTGAACTGGCTATGTTGCGAACATCCACCCACACATCGCTTGCCTGCCAATACGTAAAGTTCTTCATGAGATTAAGGCCGCTGGACTGAACATCCCATAGCTGGTTGAGCGTGTATCCGAATCGCGCGAACTGCGAAGCCGTCTGCGCTATTGCCGAATCGCTCTGCGTCCTTAGCCTGAACTGTATCCCATTCTGACCGAATGCCCAGTTTGCAGCATCTCCAGTATAACTAGTAAGTTTTATTGGGGCGCCACGTCTTGCGTCCTCGTATGCATACCTTTGTGGGTCCTGCGCGCATATGAGCGTCTCTTGCGCATTGAGAATGGCAATTTCACTAGTCCTATTGGCATTATCATTGCTGGTCGTAAGAGTTCGGCCTGCGTTCGTCACCTCCGTGTTGCACGTGCGTGCGCTATTCGCCGTCTGCGTGTTATATAGGTTGCTCGCGTTCGTGTCGGCCGCGTCGCGAGTGTTAGTACGCTGCCCATTGAGCATGGCATTGTTGTTGTTCGCCTGACTAGTGCGGTTGTCGTTCATATACCCAGTGTTGTTCTGTGAGCCGAGCGTATGACGACTAACTTTGTTGCTATTGGCATTTGTGGTTGCATCTGCTACAGAGCTGTTTGCCTGAGTGATGATTGTGGAGTTAGCAGTTGCACAATCTGCCGAAATAGAACTGGTCACGTATCCAAGAACACCACCTGCCGCAGCTCCTATTGCGCTTCCTACTCCGCCGCCACCTGCCATAGCTCCTGACACTGCGCCTGACGCGACTGACGTCTGCTTGTTTTCTTCTGCGGTGTTAGCTGTAGTGGATGTTGTTACCTCATTCTCTTCTCTCGTCGTATTCTGTATTATGAGGTTTGCGTCGTTGTTGTCCCATTGCGCCATTGTGTTCGTCTCGGTCATGATGTTAGAAGACGTCGCGTTAGCAGCATTGGCATTTGCCGTGTTCGCCGTCATGGTAAGGCCGGTGTTCGAGTAGTTGGCACTAGCGAAGTTAACCGTGTTTGTCTTTGTTGTTCCAGCCATCGCGTTCGAGTTCGTCTGCGCTGTGTTCGCGGAGTCGTTCGCATTTGAGTTTGCCGTTGATGCAAGTGCCTTTGCGTTTGTGTTGCTTGAGTTAGCAGAGCGTACCGAATTGTGATATGCAGTGAGTGCCTGTTCTCGTGCATTCTGTATTTTGCTGTAGTTGTCGAGCATGTATGCCGTCTCGGAATCCATATATATTGAATATGTTGGAATTCCAAGCTCGAACGTCAGCTTGTCCCAGTCTCCGTTTGGCATCAGCTTGTTCAGCTCGTCGTTGCCAAGGTTTCGCCATGTATAAGACTGTGAACCTACTCCATTGATTCCGGTGAGGAACACGCGAAAATCGAGCACTGGAAATGCTACGCTTGTAAGCAACCTCATGCCAATCTTTCCAGTGTTCTCTATTCGGACCTCAACTGTCTTTCCAGAGTTATCGGAAACTTCGATACGAGAGTATGGATACGTGAACAGCTTGGCAAATCGCTGCTCGTCAGAGTCGAAACTGAACATTCCCTTATCGAGCTCGTAGTTTCCGAGAGTGGACTCTCTACCAGTGACGAACCACATGGAATGCCCGCAGAACGAAATGTTAGCACCAAGTGAAATCATGCTCTCGTCAACTATGAACATAGCCTGAACCGTGCGCATGAAAGCTGGCGACTGGTTCATCACGTCGGCGATAAAAGTATCATCTCTCGCTGGAAAAGCGTATACGTCAAGCGAACTCGGCACGATGTTTCCAGGTCTGTTATATGGATTCACGCAAGCCTTAAGATTAGACATATCTTTTCCGTTACCGAATTGATATCCATTCACTTGAAGCTGATTGCCATACCAATCACTTGTATTAGAGAACGTAGGATTCGTAAAACTAGGACCGTTATGGATTACTCCACTTTCTCCGTTCTGAATCTGACTGTATCCTACAGTGCTTGCTAGGCACACGTACTTAGTGCCGTTTCCGAACGGAATATATTTTGAGTCTCGAACTACGCTCGAATCGTCGTAGTTCACATCTGGAGCAAGCAGATAACGATTATTGCTAATAGGATTAGCAAGATACGTATCAGTATCAGAAGCATAAACTGGTGCATGTCCTCTTTGAAGCATCATGTAAGTTATACGAGAGCTATCAATGAAATTAGTCCATACATCAGGTTGTATAGCAACGATTGTAGTGTTAGGAGCAGAATAAGACACATCACCAACAAAGAAGTACCAGCGACGAACACCAGAATCGTTCTCGTTCTGAATGAACTGTTCTCGTGATGTTGCCAAAGGAATCTCGATATATAGATAGTTATAACGCGCAGCAACGTCATATGGTAGCGGCAACTTGATTGTGCCATCTGGGACGATTCTTGCGTTACTTTTGAGCGTGAGCGTATAGGAATCGGAGATACCATCGAACCACGCATCCCTAGCGGCATCATCATTGAACTTAACTACATTGCTATAATCATCGTTCCACAGAACGTTTACAAGATGAACCTTCGTGTTTGTAACCCAGCGCGTGTAGTCAAATGTGTTCTTTAGAGCGTATGGAGAAGCGGTTTCTAGATTTGGAAACTTGGTGTCCTCCAAATGTGAGAAGTCCATCTTACCTCCTTTCTATAGGAAGGGCGCACCAGTAGGCAAGAATACTGATGCGCCAGTTCGTGGCTATGGTATCGCTATTACATTGGAGCGGTAACCGTTGCAGTAACGGATGCAGTGAATTCGCTCGTCTCGTCAGACGGATTCACATAGGTGCTAGTAACCTTGACAGTTATAACATCACCATAATCGAGCTTACTAGAGACGTGAAGTACGCCATATTCGTCAACTCGAGTTACCGGACTAGTTACGACGTTACCAGATGCGTCAGCAACGGAAGTCTCGTAGGTAGCAGCATTTGGAGCGACCTTGATTCCATCGACATTCGCAGGGTCGAGAGTACCAGTGAGCTTTGCAGTGATTGCAACCTCGTCACCCTTGTCAGGAGTGGCATTCGCAATGGTTGCAGTCATGCCAGTGACATTCTGCGTGACAGTTGCCACGGTAGTACCAGCACCAGTAGTGAACATGATTGCGGGAACGAACGGTGAGACGCTGTAGATTCCCCAGTGATGCAGGAAGTAGTTGGTACCAAGCGTCTTTGGATTATATGCGCTCGTAGTCTCATACACGGTGTCGCGGCACTGGAAGAAGTCCTCGGTAGTGAGAAGTGCGACACAATCAGGAATCGGGAACTCGTCAACGAGCACGGTACGATACTTAATGTCAGCCTTATCGAGCTGGAACACAGAAGCGAGAGTGTTTACGTCGATGTTGGCCTGAACGTCAGGAGTAATGAGCAGTACGAGCTCAGTCGGCTTGACAAAGATGGGCACGTCCTTAATCTGACGCGAATTGTACACGGTATTGGGGAACGTGAGCTTGCCGGCATAGGAACGAACCGCAGTAAGGAACTCCTTGCCAGTTGCGTCGTTGGTTGGAGTCGCCGTAAGATGATGCTTATAGAATCCCCACTTATTCTCATAATAAGCAATGAGCTGCATCATGATACGGTACTCGTCGTACTCGTCGCTGTTCATTGGAACCTGAAGAATGCTCGCAACGAGACGATTCAATCCATACTGCTCGGTGAACGCAGTGCGCAGCTCCGTGTCGTTAACGGTAATGTCGTAACGGTCACGGCGATTCTGGGAGTGGTACCAAGTTGCGACGTCTGGACGCGCCATCTTGAATACGTCCTCGGCATCATCGACATAGGAATGCGCGCGAATCCACTTAGGAATAATCTCCTGAAGCGTATCCCCATACATCATCTTAGACTTCTTGAAGACTGCAAGAGGATTGCGGTAGGACTGCTGATGCACGAACGTCTCGCCGATTCGCATGACGAGCGCATCGAGGAACTGATTATAGAACTGCCTGTTCATAGGATCGAACAGCGCCTTCATAGTGGCGTCGATGCTAGTCTGGGTTGGGTCAGGAACTCGCTGCTGGAAATCGTTGGTTCCATGAAGCCATACATCTTGAAGAATTGTTGCATTGTCAGTTGCCATGTCTAATAACCTTTCTAATCGTCAATTCGAAGGTCGAGAACGTCATCAACAGCGGATGCGCTCATACCGTCATCATCTGAAGGGTCTTCATCAGCGGTATCAATTACTGCACCAGAATCAACTAGCACAGACTGCGCGTCTGAGAGCTTCGTCATGGTGCCAATAACACGCTGCATCATCTGCTCGATGGAATCGAGTCGTGAGTCAATGTCACTGGTGTCGAAATCTACATCGCGAACAGTCTGCCCCTCGTCGGTACTTTCTGCACGACCGATATCCTCAGTGCCAGAGTCGCTGCCACTAACTTCCTCTTCCTCGTCGTGCCTTACCTCGCCACTATTATCGTCTGCCATACAATTGCTCCTTTCTGCGTAATGACTTTATATAACAAAGCGGCTAGGCAACTGCATAGCAGCGCCTAGCCACATTATACGTCGAACGAACGAAAACCGCAATCCGCTGAAACAACTGATAGGGTTAGCCGAAGGTGCGCGGAAATCAATCCGTATCTGCCGCACTCTCCGTACTCGCATCTTGCGGAACGTCACCCGACAAACCAATTGTAGCACAGAACTGGTTAAGCCGCTTGGAATATTGCTCCGCCTTCTGCAAGTCCTTATAACCTCCCTTGTCATGCTCTCGCCACAGATACTTTAGTATGCAACCCTTGTAGAAGCCTATAACCTCTCTAGGCGACAGTGTGGCTTCAATTATGGCGAAACACTCAATGCCATTGTGCATGTATCTTTTTGGATGCTCTATGCATTCCTCGTATCTATCGCAAATCGCATTGTCTTCATTGAGCATCTGCAAGTGCGCATTATAATTGTAGCATTTGCAGAATTTAATGCAATCTCCGCATGTTGCCATTATATATTCCTTTCGTTTATATAGGAATCGCAAATCTCATGACGCTCAATCCATGCAAACTCGCGTCCTCGCCAGAAGCCCTCGGAATCCCTGTCCTGAAACCCTTTGTCAAAAAGGAACAGCTCGGCATATACCTCTTCCGTGAACACTCCTAATATTGAGTCCTCGTGCTTGGGATTGCCAAACTCGTACCCGTTATCGGCGAACGCAATGTATACGTAGCCTGCTTTCATCATCTTACCCCAAACATCTGCAACACGTCACCGAACCGCACTTCTACTTCCTCTGATTCGTATCTGAGAAGCCCAAAATAATACATGTCCTGAACGTATCGCATAGTACCACTAAGTCGATTAGCAGCCACATAGTTTATTGAAGCATCATCTCTTGTAAGCGAATATACTGGTTTTCCAGTGTTCCGTGGAATTTGACTAGTTACGTAATAATAACCCTCACTTTGGTCTAGCCATATCCCGTACCTGAATCCATTACATACTATACCGAACGAGAATTTAGCCTTCTTTGTCTTAGGTCTGACGAACTCTGAGTTAGCATGAATGAATTCGTTGCCCATTGCAATCTTTCCGACCTCTGTATTGGACATCATTCGTCCTGCAACAGTTTTACGTGCTTTCTCACGCCCATATTCGCCAGGCTCGACATAATGCAGAAGAAACGTCTTGTTCGCATACCAACGATAACCAAAATTCAAGTCTGTTCCAACGTGATACGCAGCAAAATATGGATTTGCTAGGTCACAGGCATTGCCGAGAAGATATACCCTAGGTTTAGTTCCAGCGGTATCGGCTCTCTCACGAGACACTGTATCTACCAAGTTAGCCAATATTCCAAACTCGTTGGGAAGATACCTATGGTACCTATCACTTCTTTCTAGGACAGCCTCGTCTAGCATAATCCTACGCACATTGTCGAACGTCCTCTTCTTCAATCTCTGTGCATCACTTAGCGAGACGAAATATCCGCACGTATGCCAATCAGGCTTCTTTTCATCTTCATCAGGCTTTTCGGCGATGTACGCATATCGCGTATCAGTCTTAAATATAAGTCCGTCGAATTCGTTCTCTTTTCCAACTCGATTGAAATAGCCATCAGAAACTCCACTAAGCTCATTCTTATATCTAGTAACCTCAACAAATCTCCAATTATGGTTTATGTAGTCGTTGATGAACTGCTTTCTTATGCCGTATGTCTTGCCCATGCCACGAGCTCCAATTACCATTGTCACATCTGCATCGTAAGAAAGCGTCTTTTCCCAATCGTAATACTTTGTCATCAGAGCACACCCACTAGCTTCAAAACAGCATATATAACCAATACGATTATCACAATACGAGTAATAAACAAAAATAATGCTATCATAAGCCTAGATATAATATCGCGCCTAGCTTCACGCCTACGACGCTCTCCTTCATGCTCACTCCAAGCATCCATTATATCTCAACCTCCATAATCGTGCTAAGTCCGTTTCCAGTCTCTTCCTTTACCCACACACTATTTCCGTCAGTGCCGATGTACCTCATTGTTGTATCTACAACGCGCCCATAGTGCGAGCGCAGATATTCAACACTAGAAGCATTGGTGAACTTCAATGTCTCGCCGAGCCACCTTGCAGCTGGATACAATGCCGTGGATTGGTGCGACCTTACGTGTCGCGTCGTGCCCTGCCAATCCGTGACGTCACAGTCTATGGTATCTGTTGCAGCTGGCTTGTGATGCTCCAGCGCGTGAGATACGCTTGGCATTACGCAGACGTTGTAGCCCATGCACTTCTGCAATACGTATTCTATTGGATACTTTGCCGCAAATGCATTTATTGCCGTCTCGATATTGATGGTTCCTATAGGTCTGCGAAGTCCTGCGCATGTAACGTGCGCCTTTCCGTCCCAGCTCACGCGACACTTGTTCCATAGCTCCAAGTGGTCTGTGTAGTGGTGCCCTCGATTCTCGATATCGAACGATCCAATTCCCTTAAGCATTGATGCCTTATCGGGCCAGTTCTTACGCAGTCTTTGCATTGACATGTCAATCGCTGATTTGCTTGCATTCGCGATAGGCTCCAACGCTTGCGCCAGTTCATCATCCGTAACATCGTCGTCACAGCTACATTTCATCGAGTCCGTGTCCCCACCCAACACACGGACACGAGTTCCCATCGCTTTGTAGAGCAGTTCCATTGATATGATCATATGCATCCGTGAGCCACCCACGATACGCAATCCATATGTGTAAAGGACACGGAGCGTGGACAAATCGTTCTTTTCGTCCCAATTTTCTGGTGTTGTTCTTGATTCATCATCTACAACCAGCTCTCCATTCACTTCTTTGTATGACGGCTTGTAAACGTCCTGCGCCATGGTCCCATAGATACCGTTGAACATACCCTTTACAGTACCAGTGTACCAACTCTCAAAGAATTGCGGATCACACGTTCCATTTCGCAGTTCCTCTGCAATGCCATCTGGTATACCGCTGAGATTGTACGTATATGGCTCGCCCTGATTGTAATGCTTACTGATGAACTTTGCCTTACTCTTCATCTCGAAAAGTTCGTTGCTTTGCATTGTCACGAAATCGGGAGGTCTACGAAACTTTCCAGTTGCTTCTCCAAATAGCGGCTCCAGAGAATCCCATTCGTACACTTGCCCCATGCACCACAATTCAAGCTCTGACACGTTCATTATGCATTCTTGTGCTTCATACATCTTTCCGAATGCGCATACTCCGCCTTTAATCGTGTCGTACCATCCATATTCTCGAATTACATTCTCCTGAGCAACATTTCTTGGGTCCTCGCCTACGTCAGTTCCAGACTCAACTTCACGCTTAAACTTTGACGTCGGCTCAAGCGCTATTCCCAATTCGTCAAAACACGTTCCTTTTTTCATCCTAAGATTCTTGAACTTTATCCTTGCATGAATTGCGTTCTTAAATGGTCGCTCATAATGTGCCAGTGCATCATCTACCGAAACAGAAAGTATCTGCCTACAAATGAGCGATAGAACATCATTTGAAACCAGTTGAAAATTCTCCGGCACGTAACGACCATTGATGAACGTATGGTGCATACTCGTAACATCGAGAGACACAACGTTGTGAACCACAACATTAGCCGTGGCCGCAGCAGTGAAAGTGAATCCGCCCCTGAAACATGCCTTGCGTAAAGCGTACTGAGCGAACGTATCTGGGCGTTGCGCAAGACACTGTTTGACGAATGCCTTGTCAAGCGATAATCTCTTGCCATTCTGTTTGTTGACATATATCGTTCCAATCTCGCGACGCGCCATCTGACGAACTATTGACGTCTTTGTCAGTACGCGATTACCAAGGTCGCTCTGTTTCATCCACTCGTTAGAATGCAACAGGTAGCGAATGTACATTGGAATAACCTGCGTGTCTCGTCCTGCGTAGAAAAGTTCTTCATCAGAAAGCGGTGTATCAGGAGTTCTTATAAGGTCATAATCCCAGTCCCCAATAGCCTTCGGAAGTCCAGCCGTCTCTCCCATCGCAGCCAGTCCGCGCATCTCAAGATGATACGTATCCCAGAAACGCAGAACCATGTTTTCGGTGTCCTGCTCGTATAGGTCTACAGTGTAAACATTAGTGCTGCTCTGAGCGTTAACCTTTATGTCGTACTGAGCATCGAGCTCCTGCATTAGCGGCTGCAAATCGAACATGAGATTATATGCGCAGATAATTGGAACAACACCTACGACCTTGCCCCAAAGCGCATATTCGGCAATACGAGAAAGCATCTCCTGTTCGGTACGATAGAAGTGTACATCATCGTTTCCTGGCTCATAATCGTACAAATCTCGATCTCGTAGGTCGTTGTCGATGAACAATATAGGAAACGCACGTGTTTTCTCACCAGCGCCGATATTCGTTGTCTCGGTATCGTATGCACTGACGATTGCGAACTTGCGCTGTTTCCCATGGCGCGGCATTTTATCATTCCATAGGTGCAACAGGAGAGACGTCAGATGCAGGCAAACCAGCGCCCTTTTCTGGCGAAATCTGGTATTCGTCCTCGTTATCCTGAATGACATTAAATGCCCACTTCCTATCTTCCTCGCTGTAATCCTGTGGATTGTTTACAATCTCATTAGCGCGCTGCACGTCCTTGTTTCGCTGATCGCCAGTGACCTGCTCGAAAACTTCTTGTAAGCTCGTCATTCCATAATAGTTAAGAATTGCCTGATTTCGATTCTCAAGCGGCGAGTTCTGCCATGCTTCCTGAGTTGCGCGATAGAAGATTTGTACCTGAGTACGAGTATATGGAGCCGCCTCCTCGGTCTTTCTGCTAGATGCCATGTTAATCATCTTCTCGGTTGCCTTGTTTGCACGCAACTGACGCGCCTTTGCACTACCACTAACGAGCTGTGCATTCTGCTCGTTTAAACGCGACAAAGATTCTATATTCTGTTGAATCTCTGACTTATTACGAATCTTCTTACCAGTTTTAGCACTGTAAGTTCGCGTTGCTTCTATTGCAGAATTATAGAAGTCAATCTGAGACTTAAGTCGCTGCTGTGCAGATGGTGATTGCGCGATATCTAGTTGCTGCTTAAGAGCTTTAATTCTGCGCTGTGCCTTGCGAACCTCATTTCGCTTTCGCTGATATTGCTTTGAATTATGCGAGCGCGTTCCACGCTGCTGCTTCATATGCGGAAGATGCACCTCAGCCGCTTTCTTGAATTGGTTCCCAGAACGGATACGTTTTGGCTTTGCCATGTTGCACCTCCTTATAGATAGAAAAACGCGGAGCAGAGTTTTCTATTTCTCCGCTCCGCGCTCCGAGTCGAATATATGCGCTAGAGTTTACGCAGGAACAATAGTCTTAAGAATGTTACCGTTATTAAGCTGCTGAGAGATGCACTTTACATCTACAGCCTCTCCAGCGGCAAGCTGCGCGCCCCAAAGCGCAACGATAACCTTAAGAGAACGAGTAACACCGTCTGACTGAGAGAACAGCACATTGCCATCGTCAAGAATAAGGTAGTTGTTGGTGCAGTCATTACCAGAGACAGCACGTGTTCCAGGAGTCGTAACGATACCCTTGAGGTGAAGAACCTCGTTCATCTTATCCTTGAGAGGATTGGAACCATTCAGTGCCTTAGCAACGGCAACCTTTCCATCCTGAGTAGACATATCAAGCGTACAAACGTAACCCTGCGGAATGTTGAAAGTGTTGTCCTCAGCAGTGGTAATCTCGTTGTCAGCCATTTTTTCTAAATCTCCATTTCTTCTGGTTCGTGCTCTGTGATTGTTGCTTGCTTTATGAAATCTTCCAATTTCATGCTCGCGTAAAACGATTCCTTGTGCCAGTTCTTCACCAATACACGTGAATTGTCCAGCTTCTTACGAACTGCGTTCTGTGCGCGTTTGGTATCGCCTAAATCTCCGTACAACTTCACAGTCTCTTCATGCGTTGTGTTGTTCTTATCCACGATGATACAATCACAAACCATGACAGTGATACTACGGCCAATGCGATTGCTTGCGCCCAAACTCACCCCTCCCCTCCGTTTTGTGTGCTATACTATATGCATGAGCCGAAACGGAATGCCTAGGATTTTCCGTTTCGCTGTGTTCAACTATACAGTATCGCCGAGAAGTTGTCAAGCACTTCGGCAAAATTAAGTTTTTTCATTGTGAGGTTTGGCACAACGAGTAAAAATGGGTA
>ENA-UOOK01004759-UOOK01004759.1-fermentation-metagenome-genome-assembly--contig:-NODE-4759-length-14241-cov-52.226491_pt1 | contig 14241 bp, 24 predicted proteins | sample MGYA00245777_ERZ724023 | MGnify/ENA primary metagenome ERZ724023 (study PRJEB28704, sample SAMN03018312) | fermentation metagenome | biome: anthropogenic terrestrial biome; feature: soil... | reverse complement strand
GTCTTTCCAAGTCCCATATCCAAGTAATAGGCTACTTTATTAAAGTCTTTAGTTTCTTCAAGTGCTCTTACCTGATGCGGATATAATTTAATTTTCATCATCCTCTTTCACAAGTTCTACAAACTTACCATCTGTAACAATAAGAGCAATCTCATGTTCTTGATAAAGGGTTTTAGCATTTTCTAATGTTAAACAGTCAGCAACTTCATATTTTTTGCTCATATGTTTTTCACCTCCTTAAGTATTTGTCTTATTACCGGAATAACATTTTGGTAATATCTGAAGCTTGGTACCTCTTTGTTGGAATACCTTGACTTATCGTGGAACCATTTTCCATACCTTTCAATTTTAAGATTATTCGCTTTTGCTATCCTGCCTACCATATTGGCTGTAATACCTAACTGGTTTCCGACTTCTTCAGCTGTTAAGGTTTCTTCTTCAAGCTCTGGTAATGGAATTAGTGGCTTGTCTGCTATAATTGCACTTGCATAAGAGAAAAGTACTTGCTTATAAGTTTTATTTAAACCGGCTTGGTTCGCTATTTTTAAGAGAACATTAGCCTGTCTTGCCTTTGCATTTCTTACTCGTGCATCTGCAAGCTTTAATTTATCTTCTGGCGACGTTACTTGCTTTTGTTCCTTAATTGTTTTTCTCATCTCAAAATATCCATCAACAAGTTTGTCATATTGCTCCCATGCTTTATCATCTTCAAGAATTTTAAGAAGTTTTGCATAACCACGTTCAGATAAAATATAAATATTATTTGCATTTGCATATGATTGATTGGTATATCCCATCTCTAAAGTCAGTGATTTAAAATCACCCACTTTTAAATCAATAATATCCACATTATTTTTAAATCTCTTGATATTATTGTTTATAAGTCTATTAATATCTTTTAAATCTCTATCATGAATTAGTGCAATGTCCTTAACCAGCATTGATTTTTTACCTTCACCAAAACCTCCTTCAATATCATGGAATCTCATTCCTTCAACCTCAGTTAAACCTTTTAAAACTAAATTATCCATTACTTAATCCTCCTTGATATTCATTTCCCCCTTATGGTAGAATTTTCATGAGAGGGGGTGTTTATTATGCCAGATGATTGTAATATATCTTCAAAATAATTTTGACAAAAATCTTTCTCCCGAAGATTTAATCAAAAAATACAAAGAAACATATAAAAAATTTGAAGATATCTTAAGCAATGAGCCAGTTCCTAAAGTGCAAATACTTGATAAACGTACATTATTTTAATAGCATACTTAAAAATGGAACTTTCATATTGCCATCATTGATTACTATTTCGCTGTTTAACTCGATAAGGTTTTCACATAATCGTAAGATTTTTTTTGCATTAGTAGGTGAAATATGTTTATCGTAAAGCATAAAAATAATCTTTGTGGCAATCTCTTCTAATTCTTTTGGTTTACTGATTTGTTGCTCTTGAACTGGTACTTCTTGAGCAACTTCTTTTTTATGATAAGATGGTTCATCTTTAAAAAATTCTTCAATGGGAACTTTAAGTGCTAACGATAACCTTAAAAGTGTATTGATTGTTGGGTTACTACCATCTTGTTCAGCATCAAAAATACTGCTTTTACCAACCCCAGATTTATCAGCCAACTCTTGTAAACTCATTCCTTGTTGTTGTCTAATCATTCTAATTTTTTCAGCTATCAAAATTTACTCACTCCTTTTCTGGATAAAATATTTTTGGAACAGTTTGTCCAAGTGCCGCAGCTATTTTTTCCATAACATCTTTTGTTGGATTGGTTTTATGTCCATTCTCTAAATTAGAAATATAACTAGCTGTTAATCCTGTTGATTCAGCTAACTTATAAATACTTAATTTTTTCTTTTTTCTAAATTCTTTAATTCTATTCAATTATTTTCACCTCCCTCGTGTTCTGTGAGTACATAATACCATGTCCCATCAGCATATACAAATCTTCTAAATTCCATTTAAATACGATTAGAGAAAAATATCATGTTCTACCAGCACATATTACAATTTATCTTTAATTTACTATTGACTTTATATACTAGTAGCATATAATATGTTCTAATAGGATATACTATATAAAAAATATATTTGGAGGAGTGATTAATATGTTCGGTGAGAACATAAAAAAAATTAGAGAATCAAAAGGATTAGGCATAAATGAATTGTCTCGTTTAAGTGGTGTTAATGCCAGTTATATAAGTGCTATGGAGCGTGGTGAAAAAGAAAATCCAACTATTACAACGTTAAAAAAATTAGCCGATGCTTTAGAAGTTACAGTAGATGAATTATTGCAATCAGAACCAATAACACAAGAAAAATTAAATGAGTGGGATGAAAAATATCCGAATCTTAAAGAAGAATCTGATTTTTTTGAAACTGGTGAGTTTATTACTCCGGAAGCCGCTATGCAATTTATATTAAAACAACCTGCCATTATGGGATATGGCGGATTTGATGTAAATAAAATGAGTAATGATGAAATAGTAGAATTTGCGAATGAGCTTTTAAACCAACTTAAGTTATTAAGTTATAAATATAAGAAATAATATTACAAATTTGGGGGTGATAATATGTATCCTTGGATTGATAATACTATATTAGGTTTAAGAGAAAGTTATAAAACTGATAACGTTTATGAGTTATATGATCTTTTAGATATCCAAATAATCAAATTAGAACCAAATAACATTTTATTAGATAATAATGAAGCTTTTTATTATCGGAATTATTTTAAAAATGAAATTGTTTTTATAAGAAATGATTTACAGAGGGATTTTGAAAAATTTGTATTGGCACATGAATTAGGGCATGCCTTATTACACACTGATTCTTATGAAGCAGCTTTTAACAAATCTTTATTAAATACTGGTAAACTTGAGAAACAAGCTAATTATTTTGCATTTAAATTATTGGATATAGAATTAGACCCAACAGATTTTGAAGGTTTTACGATAGAACAAATTGCTAGTAGTTTATATTTGCCAATTAATATTGTTACAAATGAAAATATAAATATATCAACACTTTAAAGCCCCTTTGGAACAAAACAAATTCAATATTGCTTAAGGGAGGTGATGGATGTGAAAAATCCAAACGGATACGGCTCTGTATGTAAACTATCAGGAAAAAGAAGAAAACCATTTGGTGTCAGAATAACTGTCGGATGGGAATTAAATAAGGAAACAGGGAAATTAAAACAGCTCTATAAACCAATTGGATATTATACAACTCGCTCTGAAGCCATGATTGCACTTGCAGACTATAACAAGGACCCTTATGACTTAGATTCAAGTAAAATAACTTTTAAAGAAGTCTATGAGAAATGGTCAGATGAAAAGCTAATACTCAAAGATGATGAGCATCCATATGGAATATCTCAATCAAATATTAATGGGTATAAAGCAGCTTGGAAACTATGTAAAAAGATTGAAGATATGAGATTTGTTGATGTGAAATTATCGCATTTGCAAATGGTTGTTGATGAATCAGGTAAAAACCATCCTACACTTAGAAAGCTAAAAGTTTTATTTGGTCAATTATTTGAATATGCAGTAATACATGGAATTATAACAAAGGAAAGAAATATTGTTGAATATGTGGATATTAGCAAATCAGGAAATCCAAATGCACTTGATAGAAAGCCATTCACCAAGAAGGAAGTACAAACAGTTTGGAAGTGGAAGGATTCATCAGAATATGTTCAAGTTATTTTAATGCTTATATATTCAGGTGTCAGAATTAGCGAATTGTTAGATTTGAAAAAGGAGAATGTGAACTTAAAAGAAAAGTGGTTTGACATAATAGATTCAAAGACTAAATCAGGTATTAGAAAAGTACCAATTGCAGATAAGGTGTTCCAATACTTTGAATATTGGTACAATAAGAATGAATGTGAATATCTTCTTTCAACACCTGAAGGTGAACATTTCTTGTATAGAAATTATTATGATTCATATTGGAAGCCATTAATGGATCAGATGGGCATGAATCATTTACCGCATGATACAAGACATACATGCATTTCATTTTTAACCGCAGCAGAAGTTGATGAAAGATTTATTAAAAAAATTGTTGGCCATAAAGGGCAGGGAGTTACAGAAATTGTTTACACTCATTTAGAAATTCAAGAACTTCTTGATGCAATAAATAAGATCTAAAAGCCTAATTTTTTGTCTATTACCTGTCTATTACCTGTCTATTACGGTTAAAATTTAACGTGTTTTTATAGGTTCTTGCACATAAACAAATCCCCCAAACACAAGTATTTGAGGGATTGCATACACCGATATAATTATCTCTTTGAAAATTGTGGTGCTCTTCTGGCTTTCTTTAAGCCGTATTTCTTTCTTTCTACCATTCTTGAATCTCTTGTTAAGAAACCTGCTCTCTTTAATGCAGGTCTAAGTTCGCTGTCTGCACGAAGAAGAGCTCTTGCAACACCAAGTCTTATAGCTCCTGCCTGACCTGTTAATCCGCCACCATTAACATTTGCTATAACATCATATTTATCTAAAGTTCCTGTAAGAGTAAGAGGCTGTCTTACTACTACCTTCAATGTTTCAAGTCCAAAATAATCATCTATATCTCTTTTATTTATTGTTATTTTTCCTTCACCAGGTATAAGTCTAACTCTAGCAATTGCTGATTTTCTTCTACCTGTTCCATAATATTGAACCTTTTCCATTATTAATCCTCCCTTCACTCCGCATTAATATTTAAGCTCTAAAACTTCTGGTTTTTGAGCTTCATGATTATGATTTGGTCCGCTATAAACCTTGAGCTTTTTGAACATCTGTCTTCCAAGAGGTCCCTTTGGAAGCATTCTTCTAACTGCTTCTTCAATAGCAAGCTCTGGTTTTTCAGCTAGAACTTTTCTATACGGAGTCTCTTTAAGTCCACCAGGATATAATGAATGATGTCTATACATCTTTTCATCAAGCTTTTTTCCTGTTAAAACAATTTTTTCAGCATTTACAATAATAACATAATCTCCTGTATCAACATGTGGAGTAAATGTTGGTTTATTCTTTCCTCTTAATATTGCGGCTACCTGACTTGAAAGTCTTCCAAGAGTCTGACCGCTTGCATCAACAACATACCATTTTCTTTGAACTTCTTCGGCTTTTGCCATGTATGTTTTCATTTCTTTCCCTCCCTGAACAAATTAACTTCTACATGTATTCTAAGATCCGGGGCTAGTGGATCTATTTTTCATTACACACTAATATTTATTTTAGTACATACAACCTGGTGTGTCAAGAATTAATAATACACTTTTTCAAGACAAAGGCCTTTTGCTGGTGCAGTAATTCCCGCTAGCTTTCTATCTTTACTTTCTATTATGTTGGGAACCGCCTGTGGATTAATTTTACCTCTGCCAACATCAATTAAAGTTCCAGCAATAATCCTTACCATATTGTATAAAAAACCATTTCCTTCAATATAAAATCTTATAATGTCTTCATCTTTAAATAAATTTACATAGTTTATAGTTCTTATCGATGTCATTGCACAGCCCCCTGTGCTTTTAAATGCAGAAAAATCATGAGTTCCTAAAAAACAATCTATGCAGCTTTTCATATCCTCAAAATTCAAATCATAAGGTACATGAGCATAAAAGTTTTTCATGATTGCTGATGGCATTCTTCTATTAATTATGGAATAACTATATCTCTTACCTATAGCCTTATACCTTGAATGGAAATCCATTGGAACACCTTCAGATTTTAAAATCACAATATCTGGCGGAAGAAGACTATTTACTGCTAAGGCAATCCTATCATCAGGAATTCCTGTCTCAGTAAAAAAATTTGCAACCTGCCCCTTTGCATGAACTCCTGCATCCGTCCTGCCTGCTCCTATTATTTTTATATCCTCTTTTAATACCTTTATTAATGCATTTTCAACTGTTTCCTCTATTGAAACACCATTCTTCTGCTTCTGCCACCCACAGTAATTAGTCCCATCATATTCGATGGTTAATTTAATATTTTTCATATCATTATCCTCTGCTTATAACAGAAACCACTACTAAAGCTGCAGTTACTGCACTTGCAATATAATCTACTCTGGTAATTTTAAGCTGCTTTAATCTTGTTCGCCCTTCTCCTCCTCTGTAGCATCTTGCTTCCATAGCAACAGCAAGCTCATCAGCTCGTTTAAAAGCACTGATAAAAAGAGGTACTAATATTGGAATAAGATTCTTTGCCCTGTTTATAAGATTTCCTGATTCAAAATCAGCTCCTCTTGCCATTTGAGCTTTCATAATTCTATCTGTTTCATCCAATAGAGTTGGAATAAATCTTAAAGCAATAGTCATCATCATTGCAAGTTCATGTGCTGGAAGATGAAATCTTTTAAAAGGACTAAGCAAGCTTTCAATTCCATCTGTAAGATCAATAGGAGAAGTAGTAAGAGTTAAAAGTGAAGTTCCTATAATTAAAAATACTAGTCTTAAAACCATAAAAGCAGCAAGATATAAACCCTTATCTGTAATTATAATAAAGCCTTTTTGAAAATACACCTTATCGCCTGGAGTTAAAATTATATTTAAAACAGCAGTAAAAATAATAATCCAAAGGAGAGGCCTAATACCCTTAAGTATATATTTCAGAGGTATTTGAGAAATTAAAATAGAAATGATAGTAAAGGCTGTTATATAAATATACCCAGTAAAATTATTAACTATAAAAAGTACAATCATATAAACAAAAGAAATGAGTATTTTTATCCTTGGATCCATCTTATGAACGAAAGAATCTCCAGGAAGATATTGGCCTACAGTTATATCCTTAATCATTTCTACCTCCAACAACCTTTAAAATTTCTTGTTCAATTTCATCAATTGTAATACAATCTTCCCTTATATTAAAGCCTTTTTTTCTAAGCTCCATTGCAAGCATAGTAACTTGCGGAACTGAAAGGCCGATTTTTTTCAATTCATCATATCTCCTAAAGACTTCCCGTGGAGTTCCGGTAATAACATTTCTGCCTTCATACATTACTATAAGCCTATCTGCAAGCTTTGCTACATCATCCATACTGTGTGATACAAGAATAATTGTAAGATTATATTTATCATGAAACTCCTTTATCTTGCTTAGTATTTCATCTCTTCCTCTTGGGTCAAGGCCTGCAGTAGGTTCATCAAGAATTAAGATTTCAGGCTCCATTGCAATAACACCTGCAATGGCAACTCTTCTTCTTTGGCCCCCGCTTAAATCAAATGGAGATACATCCTTGTATGTATCATAATCAAGGCCAACTGTATTAAGTGCATTTCTTACTCTGCTTTCTACTTCTTCCTCTGAAATGCCAAGATTTTTAGGCCCAAAGGCCACATCCTTAGCTATAGTTTCTTCAAAAAGCTGCTGCTCAGGATATTGAAACACTAATCCAATCTTTTGTCTTACCTTTTTTAAATCCGCGCCTTTAGAAGTTATGCAAACATCATCTATATATATATTCCCTGAGGTAGGCTTTAAAAGTCCATTCATCTGCTGAATCAAAGTTGACTTGCCAGAACCTGTATGTCCTATTATGCCTATGAATTCCCCATCCTTTATTTCTATGTTTATATCCTCTAAAGCTGTCTTTTCAAAGGGTGTCCCAATCATATATTTATAACATAAATTTTCTATTTTAATTGACATAAGCAATCCACCATCTCTTCTATGGTTAAAACATCATCTGGAATTTTAATACCATCATTTCTTAATCTATGAGCAAGTTCAGTCATTTCAGGTACATCAAGTCCTAAACTTTTAAGCTCATCTACCTTACGGAAAACCTCCTTAGGCTTACCTTCAATAGCAATTTTGCCATCATCAAGTACTGCGATTCTATCAGCTTGAGCTGCTTCCTCCATAAAATGTGTAATTAAAACAATGGTAATTCCCTCTTCACGGTTAAGCCTTTTTATCGTTTCAATTACCTCATACCTTCCCGATGGATCAAGCATTGCTGTTGGCTCATCAAGTATTATACACTCAGGCTTCATAGCTAAAACACCTGCAATTGCCACCCTCTGTTTTTGTCCTCCTGACAATAAATGAGGGGCATGATGGATATAATCTGTCATTCTAACAGCCTTAAGGGATCCATCTACTCTTTTTCTAATTTCTTTCGGTGGTACCCCCAAGTTTTCAGGCCCAAAGGCTACATCCTCTTCTACAATGCTTGCTACAATTTGATTATCAGGGTTTTGAAAAACCATACCTGCCCTCTGCCTTATATCCCAAAGTCTATCATTATCTGTAGTATCTATTCCATCCACATATACTTTCCCTTTTGTCGGAGTAAATATTGCATTAAAATGTTTAGCCAAAGTAGATTTACCGGAGCCGTTACGGCCTAATATGGCAATAAATTCACCTTTTTTAACCTCTAAATTAATACCATCAAGAACAACAGATTCTTCATTATTATCTTCTTGATAGCTGTAAAAAACATTATCAGCCAAAAGCATTGTTTCCAATATAGAACACCTTCCAAAATAAAATTATTATAAGTTGCTTATTTAAAAATGAAAATATTTAGAGGAATCAACCTATGAATTGTTAAGCCCATACAAATTATATAAAAAGGGATTAAGTGTTGCTTAAACTTAATCCCTGCCAGATGCTAGACAAGTTCTATAATTACTTGTTCAGCAGCATCTCCTCTTCTGGGTCCCATTTTAATTAATCTGGTGTATCCACCTTTTCTATCAGTATATCTTGGAGCTATATCATTAAATAATTTATTAACCACTTCTTCTTCAGTTATAAATGCCAGTGCCTGCCTTCTTGCATGAAGATCCCCTCTTTTTGCAAGAGTTATCATCTTATCAGCAAGGCTTTGAACTTCTTTTCCTTTAGTTTCAGTAGTTACTATTCTCCCACCTTCTGCTTTAAAAAGGCTGCTTACTAAATTTCTAAGCATGGCTTTTCTGTGAGAAGATGAACGATTGAGCTTTCTGTATCCTGCCACTATAATCCCTCCTATTCTTCGCTCTTTCTTAAGCTTAATCCCAACGAATCTAATTTCTGCTGCACTTCTTCAAGCGATTTTTTGCCAAGATTTCTAACTTTCATCATATCTTCTTCTGATTTTTGTATAAGTTCCTGAACTGTATTTATTCCTGCTCTCTTTAAACAGTTATAAGATCTTACAGAAAGATCAAGTTCCTCAATAGTCATTTCAAGAACTTTATCTTTCTTCTCTTCTTCTTTCTCAACCATAATTTCAGCAGAATCGTCATGGTCAGTAAGTGTTAAGAATAACTTAAAATGTTCAATTAAAATCTTAGCAGAAAGACCTATGGCTTCATCAGGAGTCATAGTTCCATTTGTCCAGATTTCCATTGTAAGTTTATCATAATCGGTAATCTGACCAACACGAGTGTTCTCCACGAGATAATTTACTCTCTTAATTGGAGTGTAGATTGAATCTATAGGAAGAACCCCTATAGGCTGATTAGGCTGTTTATTCTTATCTGCAACCACATAGCCTCTGCCTTTATTTATAGTCAGCTCCATAAATAACTTTCCGCCTTCACTCACTGTTGCAATATGGTGATCTTTATTTACAACTTCAATACTCCCATCAGAGCGTATATCTGCTGCTGTAACATTAGCCGGTCCTGTAACATCTATTATTGCTGTTTGCGGACCTTCTCCATCATATTTAATTGCAAGTCCCTTTAAGTTCAAAATAACCTCTACAACATCATCTTTAACATTAGGAATTGTTGAGAACTCATGCTGAACTCCATCAATTTTAATTGACGTTATGGCAGCTCCTGGCAGAGATGAAAGAAGAACTCTTCTCATAGTATTACCAAGAGTTATACCATATCCTCTTTCAAGCGGTTCAACAACAAATTTGCCATAACAGTTGTCTTCGCTTCTGTCAATACATTCAACTTTTGGCTTTTCTATTTCAAACATTTATCATTAACCCTCCTCATACTACTAATTTTAAATTTTTGAGGGCAACTGATTCTACGCACAGTTATTATTTACTATATAGCTCGACAATAAGAGTTTCATTAACTGGAATGTCAATGTCCTCTCTTTGCGGTAGAGCTATTACTTGACCTTCCATTTTATCTTTATCAACAGAAAGCCATTTTGGAACGTTTGTAGCAACATCAGCTAAAGCCTTGAACTTTTCAGATGCCTTGCTCTTTTCCTTTAAAGCAATGACATCATTAACTTTTACTTGATATGAAGGAATATTTACCTTCTTACCATTTACTGTAAAGTGCTCGTGTCTTACAAGCTGCCTTGCCTCACTTCTTGACTCAGCAAGTCCCAATCTATATACAACATTATCAAGTCTTAATTCTAAAAGTTTGAGTAAGTTTTCACCAGTTATTCCTTTTTGTCTATCAGCCTCAAAATAATATCTTCTAAACTGTACTTCCTGCATTCCGTAAATCCTCTTTGCCTTTTGCTTTTCTCTAAGCTGCATTCCATAGTTAGTAATCTTTTTTCTTCCCTGCCCATGCTGTCCTGGTGCATAAGCTCTTTTAACTATAGCACATTTATCTGAATAACATCTATCTCCTTTAAGATAAAGCTTTACGCCCTCTCTTCTGCAGAGTTTACATGATGGTCCTGTATATCTTGCCATTTACTTTACACCTCCTATCAATCAGACTCTTCTTCTCTTTGGCGGTCTACACCCATTATGTGGAATTGGAGTATCATCTTTTATAAGACTTACTTCAAGACCTGCAGCCTGAAGAGCCCTTATTGCTGCTTCTCTTCCAGAGCCCGGCCCTTTTACATATACTTCAACTGTTTTCATTCCATGATCAGTTGCAACTTTTGATGCTGATTCAGCAGCCATCTGTGCTGCAAACGGAGTACTCTTTCTTGAACCTCTGAATCCTAATCCGCCTGCACTAGCCCATGAAATTGCATTTCCTGCTTCATCTGTAATAGTTACTATTGTATTATTAAATGTTGACTTAATATGAGCACATCCGCGATCAACATTTTTATGTTCTCTCTTTCTTCTAACTTTTTTTGCTTTAGCTTGTGCCACCATCTATCTTCTCTCCTCCTTTACTTTACTGATTTCTTCTTACCGCCAATAGCTTTGCCTGGACCTTTTCTTGTCCTTGCATTAGTCTTCGTTCTCTGACCTCTTACTGGAAGACCCTTCCTATGCCTTATCCCTCTGTAAGAACCTATTTCGATAAGTCTTTTTATATTAAGAGCAACTTCTCTTCTTAAATCGCCCTCAACAGTTAAATTCTTATCAATATAGTCTCTCAATTTGCTAATTTCGTCTTCAGTTAAATCCTTTACTCTTGTATCAGGATTTACACCAGTTTCTTTGAGTATCTTATCAGCGCTTGATTTTCCTATTCCATATATATAGGTAAGCGCCACTTCTACTCTTTTTTCTCTTGGCAAATCAACACCAGCAATTCTTGCCATTAAGTTTACACCTCCTGTGGATTTAATTATTTATATCATATCACTGAAGTACTTCAGTGCAGCCGCGATCAATTTTAACCTTGTCTTTGTTTGTGTTTTGGGTTTTCACAAATTACCATTACTTTGCCTTTTCTTCTTATAACCTTGCATTTCTCGCACATAGGCTTAACTGATGGTCTAACTTTCATGAGTATCCCTCCTTAATTACTTTGCTCTCCAAACTATTCTTCCTCGTGTTAAATCATAAGGTGAAACTTCAACCGTCACCTTATCACCAGGCAGAATTTTTATGAAGTTCATTCTAAGCTTGCCAGAAATATGAGCTAATACTTTATAACCATTCTCTAATTCTACCCAAAACATTGCATTTGGTAAAGCTTCAGTTACAGTTCCCTGTAACTCAATAACATCGTCTTTAGACATAAGGTAATCAAACCTCCTTATTTTTGCAACAAGCCCATTGACTCCAGACATTTTCTTAATTCTGCATCGGTAATTTGTCGATTTTCTTTTACTTTCTGAAATATATCATTGTCAGCCATATCGTGAAAAACAAGATGCTTTATTTTTTTCTTCTTAGGGCTGCTTATTTTTCGCAAATCACCATCAGCTATTAAAACATAATCCTCATCAACAATACCTACTACAAAGAAATATCTTCCTTTATCTCTTCCGGCCTTAGAAGTAACTAACTGTCCAAGGGCTTTGCATTCCATACGATTCCCACCTCATTAGATTAATGTCAGTATTTCTGGACCATTATCGAGTATAGCTATTGTATTCTCGTAATGTGCAGAAGGCTTTCCATCAAGTGTAACAACAGTCCAGCCGTTATTAAGTTCCTTTACTCTGCAATCTCCAGCGTTAACCATTGGTTCAATTGCAATAGCCATCCCTTTTACAAGCTTAGGTCCTCTATTCTTTTTACCATAGTTTGGAACAGAAGGCTCCTCATGCATTTTTCTTCCTATGCCGTGGCCTACATAATCTTTAACCACAGTAAATCCATTCTTTTCAACATAGGTTTGAACGGCATTACCAATATCACCAATTCTATTTCCAACAAGTGCATATTTAACACCTTCAAAGAAACTTTGCCTTGTAACATCAATTAATCTTTGAGCCTCACTTGATATTTTTCCTACTGGAAAAGTTCGAGTTGCATCCCCATGAAATCCTTGATAGTAAGCTCCGCAATCTACACTTACTATATCGCCTTCCTGCAATACCCTGCTGCCTGGTATTCCATGCACAACTTCTTCATTTACAGATATACAAAGTGATGCAGGGAAACCATAAAGACCTTTAAATGAAGGTTTGGCTCCGGCTTTTATTATATACTCCTCAGCAATTTTATCAAGGTATGCTGTTGTAACTTGAGGCTTAACTTCTTCTTCAAGCATTGCCAGGGTTTCCCCAGTAATCCTACCTGCACGCCTCATAGCATCAATTTCAGAATCTGACTTTATATAAATCATTTAACATTCGCTTCCTAACATCTGGCAGATATCTTTAAAAACTCTGTCAATATCTTGTTTACCATCTATATTTCTAAGTATTTTTTTAACTCCATAGTACTCAATCAATGGTTGAGTTTGTTTTTCATAAATATTTAATCTTTTTCTTACTGTTTCAGCATTATCATCTGCTCTATGCATCAAATTGCTTCCACAAAAATCACATATTCCATCCCTTTTCGGTGGGTTAAACACTACATGGAAACTTGCCCCGCATTTAGGACAAACTCTTCTTCCAGTAATTCTCTCCACTAAAATTTCTGATGAAACTTCTATATTGATTACAAAATCAAGCTTTTTTTCCATACTGTTTAAAACTTCATCAAGAGCATCAGCCTGTGAAACAGTTCTTGGAAAACCGTCAAGCATAAATCCATTTTTACAGTCATCCTGCTTTATTCTGTCCTCTACAATAGAAACTGTAAGAACGTCTGGAACAAGCTGGCCTTTTTCAATGTATTCTTTAGCTTTTACTCCAAGAGATGTTTTTTCACTAATATTTTTTCTAAATATGTCACCCGTTGATATATGTGGAATAGCAAACTTTTCACTTATATATTTAGCTTGTGTTCCCTTGCCTGCACCCGGTGGTCCAACGAGAACTATATTCATTTAAATCATCTCCATATTGTTCTTTTACTTCAAGAACCCTTCATAATGTCTCATAACAAGCTGTGCTTCAATTTGCTGATCAAATTCAAGTGCAACTCCAACAGCAATAAGTATACTTGTTCCTCCTAAGTATAAGTTTTGAAAAGGAGTTAACTGCTCAATAGCTATTGGAATTACTGCTATTATAGCAGCAAAAATTCCGCCGACAAATGTCATTCTATTTAAAATCCTTGTTATATATTCTTCAGTTGGTTTTCCAGGCCTTATTCCTGGAACAAATCCTCCGCTTTTTTGCAGATTGTCTGCAACTTCATCCGGTTTAAATGTGATTGATGTATAGAACCATGTGAAGAAAAGTATTAGTAATACATATATTATAGAATAAAGCGGCTTCTTAGGACTTAACCATCCTGTTTCAAGAGCAACTCTTGCCTTGCTGTTTGGTGCAAAGAATTGTGTAATTAAAAGTGGAAATTGCAAAACAGAAAGAGCAAAGATTATTCCCATAACTCCTGCAGAGTTTAAGTTGATTGGAATATTTGAAGACTGGCCTCCAAAAGATTTTGTTCCAACTCTTCTTTGGGCATATTGAACTGGTATCCTTCTTTCTGCTAAATCCATTACAACAACTCCTGCTATCAGTACTAATGCAAGAAGAATTAAAAGAATT
>ENA-UOOK01004758-UOOK01004758.1-fermentation-metagenome-genome-assembly--contig:-NODE-4758-length-14244-cov-4.170696_pt1 | contig 14244 bp, 13 predicted proteins | sample MGYA00245777_ERZ724023 | MGnify/ENA primary metagenome ERZ724023 (study PRJEB28704, sample SAMN03018312) | fermentation metagenome | biome: anthropogenic terrestrial biome; feature: soil; material... | reverse complement strand
CCCGGTAGTTCAGTTGGTTAGAATGCCAGCCTGTCACGCTGGAGGTCGTCGGTTCAAGTCCGTCCCGGGTCGCCATTTGTTTTTGCCTCGGTAGCTCAGTCGGTAGAGCAGTAGACTGAAAATCTATGTGTCGGTGGTTCAATTCCGCCCCGAGGCACCATAAGTCAGTATTGGGACACTTTCCGGCAGGGAAAGTTGTCACAGAAGGAAATCCAATATTGGCAGTTGGTTTTAAAATTTATGCGGGAGTGGCTCAGTGGTAGAGCATCGCCTTGCCATGGCGAATGTCGCGGGTTCGAATCCCGTCTCCCGCTCCAGATAAGGCGGCATAGCCAAGCGGTAAGGCAGAGGACTGCAAATCCTTTATCTCCAGTTCGAATCTGGGTGCCGCCTCCATTTTTTATAGGGTGCTGGGTTTCATCCGGGTTTTATTTATCTGACGAACGAACAGGCTTATTGCCGGAGTGGCGGAATAGGCAGACGCACAGGACTTAAAATCCTGCGGTTCCACAAAAACCGTACGGGTTCGACCCCCGTCTCCGGCACCAAACATATGATCCGAACCATTCACCGGTCTTTGAAATTGTGGGCAAATTTTGTTATATAGGGAAACGATAATTGTTTTATATACACAGACAGGGAATGCTGATAAATAGGCATTTCCTGTTTTGCTATTTATATGTAAAAGATAGTATTGACTTATGTGGGCCGTCAATATATAATTGTATTAGCGGCCCACATAAAGGAGGTGAACGATGGGCAATAAAAAATTAGGCCGTCCGACTGATAATCCCAAAGATATTGTTTTAAAAATTCGTCTTGATAAAGATACTTCAAAAAAGCTGGAAGAATGCAGCGAGAAAATGGAAGTATCAAAAGCTGAAGTAGTAAGACAGGGGATTCATAGGATGCATGACGGCCTCAAAAAATGAAGGAAGCGGCGCTCACTCGTCAAAGCTGTACGCCACCTCCTCAGCTAACAGATGCCTGAAGGCAATGCAGCGTAAATATTATAGCATGCGCCGCAATTCGCTTCAAGCAATGTTGGATAATACGATGAAAGGAAGCGTGTTATGATTATACGACAACTTGAGCAAAGCCAGTATGATTATCTTATCAATCCCTGATGAAGAAAGCCCATACGGAGCCATTGGATGCAAGCTATACCGTAGACTTGACCATCAACGGAGTGGAATATGCCGTAAAGTTGCAGCCGGAAGGATCTTGTAATATGGCTGTTTTACAGGCATTTCGAATTGACCGCGACGAATACGGTCCTAATTTTGAATTAATAACCGGAGGAAATTTATTATCCTCATTTCTTGAAATCCTGATTTACCAAGGGATTGGCAAATAGCGTATAATAGAAGAAGTAAGAAAGTAAGAAATGTTCTGAATGGAGGGTTTCCTATGGGAGCGAACGCTTCTGATAAAACAGGAATACTGGAATTACGTTCAAAATCACAAATAACGTTGCCTGCATCCGTTGTAAAACAACTTGATCTAAAAACGGGTGATAGGCTTGAACTAAAAGTAGACCATGGGAGGATTATTATTGAGCCTGTAATAACTATACCAAAATCTCAGGCATGGTATTGGACATAGAAGTGGCAGGAAATGGAGCATCAAGCGGATGTTGAAATAAAAGAGGGCAAATATAAAAGCTTTGACAGTATGGAAGATTTAATAAAGGATTTGGACAAATGAATACTCTGGAACAATCTGGTTTTCCTTTCGTCTAAACAGATGGATACAAATATAAAATGGGGGGTTGGCAATGAAAAAGTTATCCTTATTCCTGGCGGTATTACTTTTAACGTTAACAATTCTCGCAGGTTGTTCCTCTTCCAGTAAAACTGCAACAGACAATACCGCATCGGAGCTTTCTTTCACCGAAGAGGACAGGGGTTTCCGTGGCGGAGATGTGTCGCAGCCCGCATCCGCGCCTGAGGCGTCTGATGAAAAATCCGCGCCGCAGGTGGAAAAGGAAGAGTCACCGGATGCGGATACAAACGACACGGCATATGGGTCTCTTTCTGATGCAAGTACCGCAGCGAACCAGAAGGAAGTGTTCGGCGGTGAAATGGGAGCCAAGATCATCAAAAACGGATACATGTCGGTGGAGACCCTGGACTTTGATGACACGACGTCCACCATTATCCGCAAGGTGCAGCAGGAAGGCGGTTTTATCGCATCCTCCAACATCCAGGGGTGGTCCAGGAAGGACACGGGGAACAAGCCCATGCGCAACGCGCATTTCAAAGTCCGGATACCCAGCGACCGGTTCGAGCAATATATGACCGATATCGGGGAACTGGGCAATGTCACCCGCACGGAAAGCTGGGGGGAGGATGTTTCCGCCCAATACTTCGATACGGAGGCCAGACTGGAGTCCCTGACCACCCAGGAGGATCGGCTGCTGACCATCCTTTCCAAAGCGGAGAAGCTTTCCGATATTCTGGAGCTGGAACGGGAATTGTCCGATGTCCGTTATGAAATCGAAAATCTGACGGGTACGCTGAAGAAGTGGGATAACCTGGTAGCCTATTCCACATTGGATCTCGATGTTTACGAAGTCGAGAAGATCGAAGAGATAGAAAAGGAGCCGGAGAACCTGTGGGAGAAAATCGCCGGCAGCTTTCATAAGTCGCTGAAGAATATCGCGATTATTCTGGAAAATCTGCTGATTTTCCTGATCGGTGCGATTCCTTTCCTGGTGCTGTTTGCCGTCATCGGGCTCATTGCCTATGCGATTGTCAGATCCGTCCGGAAGAGAAACGGTTCGAATGGCCAGGAAATGCAAACCGGGAAGTCGGTTTCAACAACTCAAACGGAACAGAAAGACAAAAACGGGCAAAACGAACAAAAAGAAGAATAATTTGGATAACGCATAAATGCCGCAGGATTTTAAGTCCTGCGGCTTCTCTTTTTTCTGTTTTTTCAGTAAAATATTGACATACAGAATGAACAAACGAATTTCACAAAAACTAGGATCGAAAAAAGATTGAAAAATCAAAAACGGAATATCCCCAATGCCAGCGAGTCACTGAGAATCCAATTAATACATCATGACTTTGAAATACTCGTGGGGAATACTATTCTCAAGGGAAACTATCCAAATGGCATTGCATATAATGTAGCAGAATTGGAGACATTGCCCTTCATAATACAGCTTATACCGATCCGGTTTTGAGGGATCAGTTGGGTAATATGGGCGTGAGACTGGTTTCGGTCAGCAGGGTTATACGAAATGTTCGGTTGCTGTAGTGGACGACCATGCTTTGATCACGTCGGATAACGGTATAGCTGTTGCGGCCCGGGAATGCGGAATAGATGCATTACGGATCCGGCCGGGCTTATTGCACTGAAAGGTTTGAATTATGGCTTTATCGGCGGTACCTGCGGACTGATCGGGCCGGATGAGCTTCTCTTTGCCGAGGGGACATCCGGCAGCATCCCGATTATCTGCGGATCAGGGAATCGCCGCCAGTCATGGGAAAAGGATTTCAGCAGGGAATATCGGGAATCTGTCCGACTTTGGAAGCATCATTCCTCTGAAAGAATGCAATAGAAAAGATTAAAGGAGGATGGAAGGGAGTGGTATAATGCAGTTTTTTTCCATCGGGGTAGAAGAACGGGATATGGGCGTAAAGGAAGCATTGTTCCGGAAGGCTCAGATCCGAAAACCGGATGGACTGGATATCGAAGAGAAAAAAGCCGGGGATCTTTTATTCCTCAATTATATCAGCAGCCAAAATTATGACGGCAGCACCATAAGGCAAATCCGGGATAAATTGCATCAGTATATTGCCGATACCGTATCAGAAATCATTCTGGAGGACCTGCAGTCCCAGATGGTGGAAAAGATTATCCAGGATGAATATTTTTATTTTGGGCGGGAAGAGCGAAACAAAATACTTAGGGATGCCATGGCCATCATGTGGGGCGGAAACCCCACCGTCCGTTCCGAAGTCATCCGGAGCAGATGGCGCAGCCGGGTATGGAAACGGGTCATGGAGCATCTCGAAAGTAATGACGAGCTGGTGCTGGAAGGATTTATCCGGTTCCGGATGAAGGATTTCACCCGTGAGCTGGAGGAAGCGGTGGACCGGGCAGTGGATGATCTGCTGATTGAAAAGGAATATACGGAATTTATCAAGCTGCTCCGGTATTTTGTGGAGATACAGGAACCCAAGGTGGAGGAGGTCCATGTCCTGTTGGGAGAAGATAAGAAGTATACTTTGCTGGATTCCAGCCTCCATGTGATCAACAATGATATCCTGGAGGACCTGGCAAAGGAAATTACCGACAAGGAGATCAGCCATGACGATTTGCTGATCAGTTCGTTGATCACCATAGCACCAAGGAAAATCACCATCCACCAATTTGACAAAATTAAAAACACGGAGCTTTTGAATACCATCAGCAATGTTTTCAGCGGCAAAGTAACCATGTCAAAAGAAAGCGTTCTGCCGAAGCAGTAGCGGAGAAGACGAAGGATAAAACATTTGACAATTATAAGTAAGGCATCGGTACCCAAGACCGGAGTACCGATGCCTTATTTTTTAATACTATTGCAAAAGCAATACAAGTAATACTGCTATAAATAACGAAGGACGCCTTGGCTTTTTTACATTTTTATATCTTTTCATTTGTCGAATTGTGTATTACAATAAGACAATGATTGGCAACAACCCATCATTTTGTTGGAAGTACCTTCTGAAGAAAAAGATTCCAATCATACGATGGCTAAAGACAGATGCACCGGAGGTGACATGGTTGATTGATATTGCGGTAATGGCGGTGGTCGGCTGCCTGATTGGATGGTTTACGAATTTTTTGGCGGTTAAGATGCTGTTCCGACCATTCAGGCCCTGGAAGATCCCGTTGACAAAATTTGAAATACAAGGGCTGATACCAAAGCGAAGGGCAGAAATCGCTGCCAGTATCGGGGAAACCATAGAAAATGAGCTGATATCCGTAAAGGAACTTGTCGGCGGGCTGGTCGAGGGCGAAAATAAGCAGGAATTGATCCGGGCCATACGGATTAAGATCCTGTCGGTCATCGATGAAAAGATCCCTTCTATTGTTCCGGGCGGCATCAGGCAAGCTATTCTGAGCAAGCTGAAGGGTACCCTGAACCGTGAGATAGCAGATTTCATGGATCATTCCATGGAAGATATGATAGAAACCTCTGTCCGGAAAGTCAATATCAGCAATATGGTGGAAGAGAGGCTCAACAGCTTTGAACTGGATCAGGTGGAGAGGATCATACTGGATGTCTCCGGCCGGGAATTGAAATATATCGAGCTGCTGGGAGGCGTTCTGGGATTTGTGATCGGAATCATGCAAGGCTTGCTGCTTCTTCTCTTTTAGCATTTACAAGCAGGACGTTTGCATGAGATGCGTGCAAGAAAATGCAAGATGAGTTTCTGCTGATTCGCAACACGGCTTTGGCGACATGAGTATTTGCAGCAAAACCATATATTGTAAATTCAAAATATTGCTTGACAATATAGGCTTTTGCGGATTATAATTGCACTAAACGGAAAAGAAAGCAAAATGTGCGGAAAAGGACGAGTAAACAGGAACACCGTCATCAGAGAGGGAATATCGGCAGGCTGGAAGTATTCCCGGGCAGGACCGGTTGAAAACCACCTTGGAGCATTGCGGCCGGTTGCCGTTAAAGAACCGTACGAGTGGACAAAATGTGTCAATTAGGGTGGAACCGCGAGCAGAGCTCTCGTCCCTTTACAGGGATGAGGGCTTTTTTATAGTGTTTTATTATTACAAAGTATTGCAAAGAAAGGAAGTGCAGAGATGATTCAGATCAAGCTGAAGGATGATTCCGTCAAGGAATACCGGGAAGGCGTAACGGTATTGGATGTCGCAAGGGATATCAGTCAGGGTCTGGCCAGAGTCGCGTTGGCAGGGGAGGTGAACGGAACTACCGTAGATATAAGGAAAGAAATCAATGAGGACAGCAGTCTGAATATATTGACATTTGACGATGAAGACGGTAAGAAGGCATTTTGGCATACTTCATCCCATATTATGGCTCAGGCTGTGAAGCACCTGTTTCCGGAAGCCAGGCTGGCCATCGGGCCTGCCATTGACAACGGCTTCTACTATGACTTTGATGTTGACAGACCGTTCAGCACGGAAGATCTGGAGGCGATTGAAAAGGAAATGGCCGGGATCGTAAAAGAGAACCTGGAACTGAAGCGGTTTGAATTGCCCAGAAAGGAAGCCATACGGTATATGGAGGAGAGGGAGGAGCCCTACAAGGTGGAACTGATCCGTGACCTTCCGGCGGACGCGGTGATTTCCTTTTACAGTCAGGGGGATTTTACCGATCTGTGCGCCGGTCCCCATATTGCTTCCACGGGATCGGTAAAAGCCGTCAAGCTGCTGAGTGTCGCCGGTGCTTACTGGAGAGGCAGCGAGAAAAACAAGATGCTCCAGCGCATCTATGGAATCTCTTTCCCCAAGAAGAGTGAGCTGGAAGAATACCTCAACCGCCTGGAGGAAGCCAAGAAGCGAGATCACAGGAAAATCGGCAGGGAGCTGGACCTGTTCAGCATCCAGGAGGAAGGCCCCGGTTTTCCGTTTTTTCATCCAAAGGGCATGATTTTGCGGAATCAGTTGGAGGATTTCTGGAGGAAAGAGCATACAAAGAGGGGCTATCAGGAAATCAGGACCCCCATGATCCTGAACCGCGAGTTATGGATCCGTTCCGGGCATTGGGACCATTATAAGGAAAACATGTATTTTACGAAGATCGATGATGAAGATTATGCCATAAAACCGATGAACTGCCCGGGCAGCATGCTTGTCTATAAAAGGAGGATCTACAGCTACCGGGATCTGCCTGTGAGGATGGGGGAGCTGGGTCTGGTCCACCGCCATGAATTATCCGGTGCCCTGCACGGTTTGATGCGGGTCCGGTGCTTTACGCAGGATGACGCCCATATCTTTATGCTGCCGGAGCAGGTCAAGGAGGAAATCATCGGTGTGATTGAGCTGGTAGACTATTTTTACAGCCTGTTCGGCTTCAAATACCATGTGGAATTGTCGACAAAGCCGGAGGATTCCATGGGCAGCCAGGAAGATTGGGACAGGGCAACCAATGCACTGAGGGAGGCCTTGGAAGAAAAGGGCATCGACTATAAGATCAACGAAGGAGACGGCGCATTCTATGGACCCAAGATCGATTTCCATCTGGAGGATTGCATCGGCAGGACCTGGCAGTGCGGAACAATCCAGTTGGATTTCCAGATGCCGGAGCGATTTGACCTGACTTATGTGGGGCCCGACGGGGAGAAGCACAGGCCTGTCATGATCCATCGCGTAGTATTCGGGAGTATCGAGCGCTTTATCGCTATTCTCACTGAGCAATTTGCCGGAGCTTTTCCGGTATGGCTTTCCCCTGTCCAGGTAAAGGTCCTGTCCATTACCGGCCGGTCCGATGAATATATCTCCGGGATCATGAGTGACTTCATAAAGGATGAAATCCGGGCGGAGAGCGATCTGCGCAATGAAAAGATCGGCTATAAGATCCGGGAAGCCCAGATGGAGAAAGTTCCTTATATGTTGGTGATCGGCGATAAGGAAGTGGAAAACGGCACGGTAGCCGTCCGCTCCAGGAGCGAAGGCGACTTGGGCGTCATGAAGCCGGAGGATTTCAAAGCCCGCATACAAAAGGAGATAAAGGAAAAAACGATCTGATGGGAGAAAGATTGTTGGCTGGACGCTTGCATGTGATGCGGCCGGGAAAATGCAAGATGAGTCGCTGCTGATTCACAACCAGGCTTCGGCGGAATGAGCATTCGCAGCAAAATTATTTGTTGACAATTGGAAACACGATGTGATATCATAGTTTCGCTATCCAAGTAGAAGCTATCCACTTCTCACCTTCCGGCATTTTTGCCAGGAAAGGTCATGACGATTGATATGTTGAATGCATATTTTGGAGTGGGTAGATTTTGCCCACTCCTTTTCATTTGCCATGACAGTCGGCACCAGGCAACAGAGCAGCATATGGTGCCGACTTGGGAAGCTTATGGAACGGAACATTACATTGGCTGTGGACCAGCCCTTAAAAAAGCGGAGGTGAACAAATATCAGTAATAAAGAACTCTCCATCAATGAAGAAATCCGGGATAAGGAAGTCAGAGTCATCGACAGTAATGGCGACCAGCTGGGCATCATGCCTACTAGAAGAGCCCAGGACCTTGCGGATCAGAAGCAATTGGACCTTGTCCTCATTGCCCCTTTGGGGAATCCTCCCGTATGTAAAATCATGGATTACGGGAAATATAAATTTGAGATTGCCAAAAGGGAAAAAGAGGCCCGCAAAAACCAGAGAGTGATCGATGTAAAGGAAGTACGCTTGTCGGCGTCCATAGAAGAGCATGATATGGCTGTCAAGGCTAAAAATGCGGATAAATTTCTGAACGCCGGGGACAAGGTAAAGGTAACCATCCGTTTCCGAGGGCGTGAGATGGCCCACCGTGATATAGGCTTTCAGGTAATGGAGACTTTCAACTCTATGCTGACGGCGGACATTGTGGTAGAACGCAAGCCCAGGTTGGAAGGCAGGAGTATGATTATGATTTTAGCACCAAAAGAGTAGCTTGAGAGGAGGAACACAATATGCCAAAAATGAAAACCCACCGCGGATCTGCCAAGAGATTTACTTTGACAAAATCCGGCAAAATAAAGAGGGCGAAGGCTTTTAAAAGCCATATTTTAACCAAGAAGTCTCCCAAGAGGAAGAGAAATCTCCGGAAGGGGACATTCGTTGCAGCATCAGAGGCAAAAGTCATCAAACAATTGATTCCATACAAATAATCTTAGGATTGAGGAGGGTATACGGAAATGGCAAGAGTAAAAAAAGCAATCAATGCCAGAAAAAAGCATAAAAAAGTACTGAAGCTTGCCAAAGGCTATTATGGCGTGAGCAGCAAACAGTTCCGTCCTGCCAACCAGGCGGTAATGAGAGCGCTGGCTTATGCATATACGGGAAGAAAATTAAAGAAGAGGGATTTCAGGAAGCTCTGGATCGCAAGAATCAATGCCGCCGCCAGAATCAACGGATTAAGCTACAGCAAGTTTATCAACGGTCTGAAGAAGGCTGACATCCAGGTTGACCGGAAGATCCTGGCCGATATGGCAATCAATGATGCAACAGGTTTCACGCAGCTGGTCGGGATTGCAAAACAGAGTCTGGAAGCATGAAAAATAAAACAAGAAGCGTTTTTTTTCAAAAATAGGACCTCGGATAGGAGGCCTTATTTTTATAAAGGGAGAAATCCAATGCAGGATTCGTTAAACAAAAAACAGGACATTCCATCTCAGGTGATATCCAGCCTTTCCAACAACACCATGAAACATGTGAAAGGCCTGCTGCTCCGAAAATACCGGGAGGAGAACCACCAGTTCATTGTGGAAGGGCGGAAGATGGTATCAGAGGCATTGTCCTCCGGGCATACGGTGGACATGCTGGTGTTTTCCGAAACCGGCGCAGGCCGAAAAGCCGGAGAGGACGGCTTGAGAACGGATGACGCCGGTACGGAAGAACCCGCTTCGATTCCGGATCCCTTGCTGTCTGTGGCAATGATAAAGGAGATACCATGCCGGATCACCACCGACTGTATTTTCAAAACCATTTCGGATACCCAGACGCCCCAGGGTGTTTTGGCTGTCGTAAAGGAAAAGGAGTATAACCTGGAGAAAGTCATTGGACAAACGACCGGCTTTCTGGTATTATTGGATGGAGTAAGGGATCCGGGCAATCTGGGGACCATTGTCCGGACGGTAGATGCCGCAGGAGGAGACGGGGTGATCCTGATCCATGACTGTGTGGACCCGTACAATCCCAAGGCTGTGCGCTCAACCATGGGCTCGGTTTTCCGGATACCCGTCTTTCCGTGCCGCGACACGGCGGAGCTTATTGACAAGTTGGTCCGTTTCGGGTATCATATCGTAACAAGCCATTTGAACGGTTCCAATATCTTCAAGTGGCAGGGAGGACATGCCAGGACAGCTTTGGTGATCGGCAGCGAGTCTCATGGGGTCAGCCAGCAGATGATTGATTCGGCGGACAGCCTGGTGAAAATTCCTATGGCCGGCGGTGCGGAGTCCCTGAATGCATCGGTGGCGGCAGGAATCCTGATTTACGAAATTTTCCGGAAAGGGAGGAAAATGGACGAGTAATCCCTTGAACAGGTTAGGCGAGTATGCTATAATTATGTAAAATAAACCTGTAAAGGAGTTTGGTCTCCATGGTATCTGAGTTCTTTTGGAGGATCTTTGAAACCACAGGTTCCGTAACTGCCTATATCCTGTATAAAAAATTGATAATGGTAAAGTAAAGGCAATGAAGGAGAAGAGTAGATTCCGTCGGATTTATCCAGAGAGGGAGTGTCGCCGGCTGTAAGCATTCCTGTATATCCGGAATTGAAAGTTCGCTCTTGAGTCGTGGACTGAAGCGTAACAGTAGGTCCTACCGGGTCTACGCCCGTTAAAGCGAATGAGGTTTCTATTGAAACGAAATTGGGTGGTACCACGTGGTAAGCAGCCTTCGTCCCATGTTATGCGGGACGGGGGTTTTTTTATATTATTTTGCAGCAGAATCAGTCTTTTGCTGTCATATTAAGAAGAAAAAACGCATTCAATGCGAAAGGAGTTGCTACCGTCAATGAGGGAGAAACTGGAACAGATCAAAAAAGACGCAGTGCAGGCTTTGAAAAGCCTGGATAACCTCAGTCAGCTGGAAGAGTTTCGGGTCAGAATATTAGGAAAGAAAGGAAAACTGACCATGGTCCTCCGGGAAATGGGAAGCCTTCCGGCAGAAGAACGCCCAATCATAGGCCAACTGGCCAATGAAATCCGAGCTTATCTGGAGGGGGAACTGGCCAAGAGAGCCGCAGCGCTCCGGGAAGCCGCCCTTGAGAAACAGCTTGCCGACGAGACAATAGACGTTACCGTTCCGGGCAGGATACCCGCTATGGGGAATCTTCACCCCAACACCAAGACATTGAACGAGCTGAAGGACATTTTCCTGGGAATGGGTTTTGATGTTGCGGAAGGGCCCGAGGTGGAATGGGGCAAATACAACTTTGAAGCGCTGAATACGCCGGAAAACCATCCGGCAAGGGATATCCAGGATACCTTCTATATCAATGACAAAATCCTTCTGCGTAGCCAGACGTCGCCGGTACAGATCCGTACCATGCTGAGCAAAAAGCCCCCCGTCAAGATCATCTGCCCGGGAAGGGTTTACCGTTCCGATGCGGTAGATGCCACCCATTCGCCGATTTTCCATCAGGTGGAGGGTCTGGCGGTAGACAGGAATATCACCATGGGAGATCTGAAAGGCGTACTGGATGTCTTTGCAAAACAGGTCTTCGGTCCGGATACCAAAACGAAGTTCCGCCCCCACCATTTTCCGTTTACCGAACCCAGTGCGGAGGTGGACGTTACCTGCGCTATCTGCCATGGGTCCGGCTGCAGGGTATGCTCCTATACCGGATGGATCGAAATATTGGGAGCCGGGATGGTACATCCCAATGTGCTGGAATATTGCGGGATCGATCCCGATGTATACAGTGGTTTCGCGTTTGGCATGGGATTGGACAGAATAACAAATCTGAAATATGGAATTGATGATATCCGCCTGTTGTTTGAGAACGATATCCGGTTCCTGAAACAGTTTTAGGAGGAGGAATTGACATGCTGTTGCCGATGAAGTGGGTAAGAGATTATGTGGAACTGGATGCCGATATCCGGACGCTGGCCGATAAGCTGACCATGACCGGCTCCAAAGTGGAGGAAATCACAACCCTGCATCAGGAAATTTCCAATGTTGTAATCGGGAAGATCCTTTCCGTAGAGCGCCATCCCAATGCCGATAAGCTGGTCATATGCCAGGTGGATGTGGGTACCGAAACGATACAGATCGTAACCGGAGCCGACAATGTGGCAGCCGGACAGTTGGTACCGGTGGCCGTCCATGGGGCGAAACTGCCGGGAGGAGTCACCATCAAGCGGGGCAAGCTCCGCGGTGTGGAGTCCCAGGGCATGATGTGTTCCGGCGAAGAGCTGGAACTGAAGGACAGCGATTATCCCGGAGCGGAAGTAAATGGAATCCTGATTCTGAAAGAGGACTATCCGCTGGGAATGGATATCAAGGAGGCTCTTGACCTGGACGGAGATGTCATTGATTTTGAAATCACCCCAAACCGCCCGGACTGCCTCAGTGTTGTGGGCATGGCAAGAGAAATTGCCGTGACGACCGGAAAGACATGGTCCATGCCGGATATTGCCGTAAAGCCCGGCGTTGGTAAGATAGAGGATGAACTGAAAGTCGAGGTGGAGGACGCTGCGCTTTGCCCCAGATATCTTGCACGGGTAGTCAGGGACATCAAAATCGGGCCTTCTCCCCAATGGATGCGCCGCCGCCTGGCAGCCGCCGGCGTCCGGCCAATCAACAATATCGTCGATGTCACCAACTATGTTATGCTCGAGCTGGGTCAGCCCATGCATGCCTTTGACCTGGATAAGGTGGAGGGCAGGAAGATCATTGTCCGTACCGCCCGGCCGGGAGAAACCATTGTCACCCTTGATGGCAGGCACAGGGACCTGACAGAGGATATGCTGGTGATTGCGGATGTCAGCAAACCCATCGCCGTTGCCGGCGTAATGGGCGGTGCGAATTCCGAGATCACCGATGGGACAAGGCAGATCGTACTGGAGAGCGCGCTGTTCAAAGGGCCCAGTGTCCGGCTGACTTCAAAGGCCCTTGGACTGAGAAGCGAAGCTTCCAGCCGCTTTGAAAAAGGATTGGATATCAATATGGCGGTGACGGCAGTGGACCGCGCGGCTCAGCTGATTCAGGAGCTCGGTGCCGGAACCGTGGTGGAAGGGCGCATCGATGTGCTGGGAGTATCCACGGAGAAGAAAACCATTACCGTGAAATGGAACCGCATCAACGAGCTATTGGGCCTGAAGCTTTCCGTTGAGGGTATGAAAGATATCCTGACCAAACTGGGATTGAAGATCCGCATTGACGGGGATCTCATGACGGCGGTCGTGCCCACTTACCGAAACGACATTGAGGGCGTAGCCGACCTGGCGGAGGAGGTTGCCCGTATTTACGGATATGACGAGATCCCGATGACTTTGATGGAAGGTTCGGCTTCCAGAGGGACCAGGACGGAAAAACAGAAATGGATCGATATGGTAAAGCAGGCTCTGGCAGGCATGGGCATGTATGAAGCAATGACTTATTCCTTTACCAGTCCAACGGTTTATGAATCCATCGGTATTAAGGATCATGCGGACTTCCCCCTTGCCGTAAAGATAGCCAATCCTTTGGGAGAAGATCAGAGCATTATGCGTACGACCATGATGCCCAGCATGCTGGAGGTTCTGTCCAGAAACTATAATCGCCGTCTGGAAAGCTGCAGCATCTTTGAAATCAATCCGGTTTTCCTGCCCAAATCCCTGCCGCTGACGGATCTTCCCGATGAAGTCCTGACCCTGGCCATGGGCCAATACGGTGCGGATTCCGATTTTTATTCCCTGAAAGGGAAAATAGAGGCAATTGCTATTCTTCTGGGATTGGAAAGCAAAATCCGTTTCCAGGCCGTCCGGCATCCTGCCCTGCATCCCGGAAGGACCGCTGAAGTGTGGATCGGCGACAAGTCCGTCGGCATCTTTGGCGAAGTACATCCAAAGGTTGCAGACAACTATCAGATGGATATCCGGGTCATGATCGGCGAATTGAATCTACAGGCTATGCTGGACAGGACAGACACCGGGAGACAGTATAAGCCCCTGCCGCGTTACCCCGCAGTCACCAGGGATCTGGCCCTCGTCGTGGAGAAAAAGGTCCCGGCCGCACAGATCCTGGAGCTGATCCGAAAAGCCGGCGGGCATATCCTGGAGGATGTTTCCCTGTTCGACATCTATGAGGGCAGTCAGATACCGGAGGGATACAAGAGCATGGCTTATGCTTTGACTTACCGCGCTTCCGATCGCACCTTGAAGGATGACGAGGTGAACAAAGCCCATCAGAAGATTTTGGATGTTCTGGAGAAAGAAGTCGGCGCAAAGCTGAGATGATTCTGCCGCAAAAAGTCATGCTGCCGAAACCGCAAAAGCAACCGGCAGCAAAGGCATCTTTCGCTATTTTGCAGCAATATGACTTGTTGCGTTAGAACCGTATCATATTGCTGG
>ENA-UOOK01004757-UOOK01004757.1-fermentation-metagenome-genome-assembly--contig:-NODE-4757-length-14249-cov-7.228477_pt1 | contig 14249 bp, 20 predicted proteins | sample MGYA00245777_ERZ724023 | MGnify/ENA primary metagenome ERZ724023 (study PRJEB28704, sample SAMN03018312) | fermentation metagenome | biome: anthropogenic terrestrial biome; feature: soil; material... | reverse complement strand
GCAACCTATAACAGTCCCGGGGGTTGCGTTTAACTTTTCAAGTGGCCTCCAAAAATTCTATTTGCGGAATCCATGTATTTGACATTATCGATTTGACAGTGTCTAAAAAGACGTGTATAATAAATTTGAATTGAAGAAGTAGAAGCAGCGCTTCTCACCTTGCAGCTATGCGAGCAGGGTACACCAAAATTACTTATAGATTGGATCTATAGGGGTGGTGTGCCTGTGAGGCGCAGCCACCCTTTTTCTATTCGGGATGAGGAGGTGCGATGTTATTATACGAGAGCGGGACGTAAGGGTAAACGAGGAGATCAGAATCGCAGAAGTTCGAGTGGTAGACGACGAGAACAACCAACTTGGTGTCATGTCTCCTCGGGAAGCGCTAAGGATCGCCCGAGAGCGGGATCTTGATCTGGTGGAGATCGCTCCCACTGCGAGGCCACCTGTATGTCGAATTATGGACTACGGGAAATTTCGCTATGAGCAAAGCAAGCGAACACGTGAGGCACGCAAGAAGCAAAAAGTAACAGACGTCAAAGAAGTACGTATGACCCCCAAGATCGAAGAACACGATTTTCAAGTCAAAGTTCGCAACGCAGAGAAGTTCCTCAAAGGCGGAGACAAAGTTAAATGCACAATCCGTTTTAGGGGACGAGAAATAGTCCACTCAGATCTTGGCAAGAAGCTTCTGGAACGCTTGGCGGAAACCTTGAGCGAAATTGCAGTTGTAGAACGGGTTCCCAGGGTGGAAGGCAGAAACATGATCATGATCCTAGCCCCGAAGCTATAGGACAAGGAGGAAACAACATTGCCTAAGATGAAAACACACCGTGGCGCAGCCAAAAGGTTTAAAGTCACGGGCAGTGGCAAGTTTATCAAGAACAAGGCATACAAAAGCCATATCCTAGAGAAAAAGAGCAGCAAACGTAAGCGCAAACTCCGCCAGTCGGCAGTAGTAAGCCCGGCTGAGGCTAAGAGAATTCGCAAAATGCTGGCCCTAGGCTAAAGGAGGAGAAAAGCAATGCCACGCGTAAAAGGCGGAGTAGTAACTAGACGTCGCCATAAAAAAATACTAAAACAAGCAAAAGGATACTACGGCTCCAGAAGCAAGACCTTCCGGCCAGCTAATGCAGCAGTAATGAAATCCCTTCATTATGCTTACGTCCACCGTAGGCAGAAAAAACGCGAATTCCGGAAACTCTGGATCGCACGGATAAACGCTGCATCAAGACAGGAAGGCATGAGCTACAGTCGTTTCATCAATGGACTACGCCAAGCTGGTGTAGTTGTAAACCGTAAAATGCTAGCGGATCTCGCAGTAAACGACACAGCTGCTTTCAGTAGCCTAGTCGCCCTTGCCAAAGAAAAAGTCAATGCATAAACCTGGGATCTCCCAGGTTTTTCCTATATCTGGGGGTGGAGAGATGGAAAAAGAACTCACCTTTGAAGAAGCCCTAGCTAAACTTGAAGAACTTGTGCGTTTACTCGAAGAGGGGAAACTCCCCTTAGCCGACTCTTTAGCCGCTTTCGAAGAAGGCGTAAGCCTACTGCGCAGATGTGCAGTGGAATTGGAAGAGGCAGAAGGGAAAGTGGAAATACTCCTCCAAGACGAGGATGGAAAAGTTTTTTCAAAGCTATTCGAGGAGGCAGACGATGTTTAACCTAGCTACATATCTCAAGGAGCGGGCTGCCCTGATCGAAGAAACCTTAAATGCACTTTTGCCCCAAGAGGGGAAGCTGGCAGAGGCCATGCGCTATACAACTTTGGGCGGCGGCAAACGCCTCCGAGGTGTCTTGCTTTTAGCTGCAGCCGAATATGCAGGCATAGATGACATAGAGCCAATTTTGCCTGCCGCAGCGAGCCTGGAGTGCATCCAGGCCTATTCCCTCGTCCATGACGATCTTCCCTGCATGGATGACGATAAAATGAGACGGGGAAAACCCACAAACCACCTAGTCTTTGGCGAGGCCATGGCACTACTCGCTGGAGATGGCCTCCTCACCTTTGCCTTTGAACTACTCTCTAGCCTCAAGCTACCAGCGGCAAATAAGCTGTCCGCAATCGGGGACTTGGCTAAAGCCACAGGACCTTCTGGCATGGTGGAAGGACAAGCCTTAGATTTAGAGTGGACAGGGCAAGACATCACTTTAGAACAGCTCCAAAAGCTTCATTTGCGAAAAACCGCAGCCCTCTTGTGCTCGGCCTTGAGGTGTGGTGCGCACTTGGCAGGAGCCAACAGTTTGGATCTTGAGGCCCTGACAACCTACGGCCTGAAATTTGGCCTCGCCTTTCAGATCATCGATGATCTTCTTGATTTGAAAGGAGACCCAGAAAAACTGGGCAAAGCCACAGGCTCCGATGCGAGACTGGGGAAGGCCACATACCCTGTGCTGTTGGGGGAAGAGAAGGCTCGAGCTATGGCAGTGGAGGCCATAGGTGGGGGCAAAGCTGCACTTGATGAGAGGAGGGGCGAGGCCCTCTTTGAAATTGCAGATTATGTTATTTCCAGAGAGTGTTAATTTGATTGCATCGAGATTTTAATTATGTTATAATGAGCTTACTTTGAGAGATAGTGGTGCAGTATCCTAGTCACCGCTTCCATATCTGAAGGCGGGCCTAAAAATCCGTCAAGGGCACATCGATGAAGTCCTTGGTGCTGGCCTTCGACGCCCAGTCGGGGGTAGTGCTGGGGGTTAAGGAGCTAGGGCGATCTACAATGGCATGTAGGCGTTGACCCTACTCCGTGGAGACCCATGTACGTGGAATTGCGCGTTTTACGGCATGGGAGAAGAACCTGCACGCGATACAGCGGGGTTTTGTGCGCAAGTACATGACGTTGTGTGGGGTGCAGAGTAGCCTGCCTTGAGCGGGGCAAACGGGATAGCGGGGATCAGGTCAGCTTCCAGGGGCCCTAGGAAGAAAGACCCTTTGCCGCTTGAAAGCCGCCTTGCAAAAGAGGCTAGGGTATGGATTGAGGTGCGAGGAAAACTCCTAGGCTGTTGCCCACAGGGCAGATTAGTCGGGGATTGCAGTGTGGACTAAGTGGTAATCCAGTCCTGGCCCTAGGCCAGAGCAAAGCTGAAAGGGGAACCGCTGGAGGCGGCGACGCTCCAGTGTTTTGCTGGGAAAACCTACTGGACCTTAAGCCACAATATTTACCCGCCTAATTACCACTATCTCTCATTTTCGTTTATGGAGGAACATATGAAAAAAGAGTACCGAAGGATTTGGCTCATTGCCGCCTCAACCTTTATGGTAACTCTCCTCATCAGCGGGACAACCAGAGAACTGTTGGCCTCACTTTCGCCTTTCTTCTCGGTTCTGATCCTAGTCATCGTCATCCTCATCGGCATTCTCTTCGATATCATAGGTACTGCAGTGATCACAGCCCACGAATCAACATTTCACGCTATGGCAGCAAAACAAATTTTCGGCGCAAGTTCCGCTATCAGCCTTGTAAAAAGAGCAGGAGAAGTTGCCAACTTTTGCAATGATCTAGTTGGAGACATTGCCGGCACCTTAAGCGGCGCTATGGGAGCCGTAGTTGCCACCACATTGGGCAAACCCGTTTTAATAGTGATCATGGCCCCTGCTGTCTCCACCTTAACTGTGGCAGGAAAGGCACTGGGAAAAGGTCCTGCCATTAAATATGCAGATAAGATCATCTACCAGGTAGCATGCATCCTAGCCTGGTGGGATAAAATTTTCCATAGAGGAAAGAAACGCCAAAGGAGTTAGGGGAAGTTTGGGAAAACTGCTTGCACAAATACACACGCCACAAGACTTACATAAACTGAAAAGCTCCGAGCTAGAGGAACTGGCCACAGAGATGAGAGCTGAAATTATTGAAACTGTCTCCAAAACAGGAGGACACTTAGCTGCAAGTCTGGGCACAGTGGAGCTTGCTATCGCACTGCATCTGACCTTTGAAAGCCCCCACGATAAGCTAATTTGGGACGTAGGCCACCAAGCCTACCCCCACAAACTACTCACAGGCAGAGCTGAAAAGTTTCGCACCCTGCGCCAGTATGGAGGGATCGCGGGCTTCCCCCGCTGTTTTGAAAGCCCCCACGATATTGTGGATGCAGGACACAGCAGCACCTCCATTTCAGTTTCTCTAGGCCTGGCCCAAGCCCGGGATCTTTGCCAGGGAGACTGGAGTGTAGCGGCCATCATCGGCGATGGATCGCTGACAGGAGGCATGGCATTTGAGGCCCTAAACCATGCAGGCCAACTGAAAACAGACCTTTTAGTTGTACTCAACGACAATGAAATGTCTATCTCCCACAATGTAGGCGCACTCTCCCAGTATCTGACAAGACTGCGTACAGACCCAACCCTTACCCGAGCCCGTGAGGATTTGGATCTACTGCTGAAAAGACTCCCAGGAGGCCCTACCATGGCACGCTTAGCAGACCGCCTCAAAGGAAGCATCAAGTATCTAGTGATGGCGGGGATGCTCTTCGAGGAGATGGGATTTACCTATCTGGGTCCTGTGGATGGACATAACATTCCCACGTTGCGCAGGGCCTTGGCTGATGCCCGGAAAAGAAAGGGACCTGTGCTTCTGCACGTGGTGACAAAAAAAGGCAAAGGCTATTTACCTGCCCAGCAGGAGCCAGATCGCTTCCATGGGGTAGGCCCCTTTGAGATCAAAACCGGAATCCCTAAACATACTTCTGTCACACCCTCATATACAGACGTCTTCAGCCAGACTTTAGTGGCTTTAGCCCAAAAGAACCCTAAAATTTGTGCTATCACCGCAGCCATGCCAGGGGGCACTGGGCTCACAAGTTTTCGAGAAAAATTCCCTACACGATTTTTTGATGTGGGCATAGCAGAGCAGCACGCTGTTACCTTCGCTGCAGGTCTTGCCCATGGAGGACAACGGCCTGTTGTTGCCATCTACTCTACATTCCTGCAGCGAGCCTACGATCAGATAGTCCATGATCTATGTTTGCCCAAACTACCCGTTGTTTTGGCCATAGACCGGGCAGGGCTCGTGGGAGAGGATGGTGAGACTCACCATGGCGCCTTCGATATCAGCTACCTGCGCCATCTGCCAAACATCACCGTGATGAGTCCAGCAAACCAAAGCGAGCTGAGAATGATGCTAAAAAGTGCTTTGGTTTGGAACAGAGGCCCTGTGGCTATCCGCTACCCCAGAGGGACAGCCGAGGGAGAAGCAGATCTTGATCTGGAAAACATCCCCACCATAGAGTGGGGGAAAGCTAGAAGCCTTCGCACAGGCTCTCACGGGGCCATCTTTGCCATCGGCTCGGGAGTCTCCCTAGCCCTGGAGGCTGCAAGGCAGCTGGAAGCAGCCGGGCTAAGTCCCCTTGTTGTAGATGCACGCTTTGTAAAGCCATTAGACTCAAGGCTACTTTCTTGGGCCCGGCAAGCAGGCTTTGTGGTGACAGTTGAGGAAAACGTTGCAGCTGGCGGCTTTGGCAGCGCTGTTTTGGAGCTTTTTGCCCAAAACGATCTCCAGCTTCCTGTCCGTTCTATAGCCTTGCCTGACAGGTTTGTAGAACATGGACCCACCCTACTGTTGCGGGAGGAGTGCGGATTGAGCGTGGAGAAAATCAAAGCAGTATTTTTAGAGTTGGAGCAGAAAAAATGAGATACATGGGAATTGATGTTGGCCAAAGAAGAGTGGGCCTGGCAATCAGCGATCCATTGGGGCTAATAGCAAGAGGCCTGGTGACGATAGACTGCCAGGGACATAATTTGGAGGAAGTTTGGCATAAAATAAGAGAGCAAGTGGACAGGTGGGAGGTTGGGCAGGTGGTTGTAGGCTTGCCCAAAAATATGAACGGCACTATCGGCCCTCAGGCTAAGATAGTGCAGGACTTTGCCCAGGGCCTCAAAGAGGTCCTTCCCCCAGAGGTTGGGCTTGTGATGTGGGATGAGCGCCTTTCCACAGTGACGGCGGAGAGGGGGTTAATTCAAGCAGATTTTAGCCGGGAAAAGCGCAAACATATAATTGACCAGGTGGCAGCAGCTGTTATTTTGGAGGGTTATCTGAGCTATCAAAAAAATGCCACAGGAGAGGTGAAGGAGAATGAATAAAGATCAATTTGCCGACCTTCAAAGTGAAGAGGTAATCACCCTTATTGATGAGGAAACTGGCATCCCCCGCTCTTTCTACATAGTGGACGTGTTTGAGTCCGAAGGAAACCGGTATGCTGCTCTAGCTAGCCTTGAAGATGACTTCTTCGACGATGAAGTGGAAGACGAGGATTTAATTGAAGAGGAATACGACGATGAAGAAGAGTTCATGGAAGAGAGCGAAATGCTCCTTCTGCGGATGGATGAGACTCAAGATGGCGAGATGTTTGTGGGAATTACCGATGACACCGAATTCGAGCGCGTCCGCAAGATCTTCGAAGCACGCCTTGAGAGTGAGGACTAACGCTGCAATTGGATATGCTCTTGGTAATTGCGGCTAAAATGATGGCTGCCATCTCCTAGGGCAAAGAAGTAGAGGTAATCCACAGCCGCAGGACGTGCTGCAGCCCTGAGGCTAGCGAGCCCTGGATTTGCGATTGGCGCTGGAGGCAGGCCGCCTTTGAGGTAAGTGTTATAGGGCGATTCTACCTTCAGATCCTCATAGCTCAGCTTTGCCTGGTTTTTCTCCAGCACATAGGCTACAGTGGCGCAAGACTGAAGGCGCATTCCCTTTTGCAGCCGGTTATGAAAGACAGCAGAGATGAGAGGCCGCTCCCTTTGGAGCTTGGCCTCTTTTTCAATGATGGAGCCCAAAATGATAGTTTCATAAAAATTCAGTGCGCTTCCCTCCATAACCTTTGGCGCAACTTGGGTGAAACGCTTGAGCATCATTTTTATTAATATTTCTTCTCCATCCCCGGGTCCAAGCCTATAGGTATCAGGAAAGAGAAAGCCCTCAAGGTCCTTGCCCTCTGGAAGCTCTGGCACCAAAGCACGCAGCTCCTCTATAGGCGAGCGCACTAGCTCCAAAAATCTCCCCTTCGTGCCCACACCATATTCCTCGACTAAAGCAGCAATTTGCCTTGTGTTATAGCCCTCTGGGATGGTGATGGTAAGCTCATCTGTATTTCCCTGAGCGAGACGGCGGGCAATCTGCCAGGTGCTAGAATTACCTGAAATAAGATAGCTTCCTGCCTTCAATTTTCCACTGATGCCCTCAACCCTCGCTGCGATCCTAAAGCCCAAAGGGGAGCTGATTACTCCGGCTCGTTTCAACTCCTGGGCAATTGCTCTCGTTGAGGTGCCAGGGGAGATCACAATTCGCTTTTCCTCTTTGCCCCCTACAGGGGCAAAAAGATATACTACAACAAACCACAGGCCCAAAAGAGCTAGCGGCACAATTAACAGTTTGGTCCTCTCCACATCGAGTTGTAGTTTGGGAGAACTCATATTTGCTCCTCCTCCACCAGGCGAATGAGACTATATTTTTCCACAGGCTGCGCAAATTCTATAGAAACCACCTGATTTGCATGAGCTACCTCAAGGGGATTTCCTTCTTCATCAAACATCAGGTTCCGCTGTTGAAACGAGGGAGCATGGGGGCTTGCGATCTCAATTGTTGCGCCAGCTGCCAGATAGTTGCGCACTCCCACCCGGGCCCGCTTGCCCCCCTCCAGGGCAAGCCCTACAAAACCATGGCCCATTTTTTCATAAGAGCGTTCAGGGTTCTGCTGGGGCGATCCTAAAAGGAAGCCTGTTGTATAGGGGCGGTGGCGGACCCGCTCTAGCTCCACCTTTGCCTGGGCTAAAGCCTCGGCTACTCCTTTTTTGGAAAGCCAGGCATCTCGAACACGCCTATAAGCCCCTGTGGTGGTAGCAACGTAGTGGATCCCTTTCATTCTGCCCTCGATCTTGAAGCTTGCGATCCCAAGCTCCATCAATTTAGGCAACTGTTCGATCAAGCACAGATCTTTGGAGTTCATCACATAGGTGCCACTTTCATCTTCAAAGACTGGAAAATATTCTCCAGGTCGCTTCTCTTCTACAAGGGCATATTGCCAGCGGCAGGGGTGTGCACATAGGCCTCGGTTTGCATCTCGGCCTGCCAGGTAGGCGCTGAGCCAGCAGCGGCCAGAATACGACAGGCACATAGCACCATGGACAAACATTTCAAGCTCAACCTCAGGTGGTAGCTTAAGCTTCAGCGCTGCTATTTGCTCAAGGCTCAGCTCTCGGGCCAGGATAATCCTGCTTACTCCTTGCTCCGCCCACATAAGGGCACTCTCGGAATTGAGGCAGTTTGCCTGGGTGCTCAGATGCAGTGGCAGCTCGGGCACAATTCTCCTTGCCATCCGAATTACACCAGGATCTGAGACAATCAGCGCATCCACACCAATTTCTGCAAGAGATTCTAGGTAGGGGGGAAGCTGCTTTAGATCCTCTTCATGGGCGAAGATGTTTACCGTGGCATAAAAGCGGGCGCCATAGCTATGTGTCAGGGCCACTCCCGCTTTCAGATCGTCCGAGGCGAAGTTATCTGCCAGGGCCCTGAGGCTGAAGGCTTGTCCGCCAGCGTAAACTGCATCAGCGCCGTAGGCTAGGGCTAATTCTAATTTTTCCGGATTTCCAGCCGGGGCCAGGATTTCAGGCTGCAAAAGAAGGCCTCCTTATAAAGGTACTAGGTTATTGTTCGCGCTTTAGATAGATAAATCCTGCAACTAATATTTCCCCACTGTGGCAATTGATTCAAACCAGGAAGGAGAAATGAATTTGCTGTAGAAAACATGATCAAGAATATTTTTAAAACCGGGAGGGATCAAGATGGGTGTCAAGGTCAAGCTAGCTGACATTGTGGATGCTATGGAGCTTCTATTTGAGGAACATTACACATTTTTATACAAAAAGACAGGCCGGGTAATCACCATTACCTCAGAGGAGTTATCTGAAGCTGAAGAGCTACCAGAGGACGTTTGCCCGGAAGATCTTGATGAGGGCATAGCTCAAGCCTTGGATTATTACGAAAACGATCAGGACTACGTGGCACTTCCTGAAGATTATGAGATCGATGAGTATGAAATAATGCAAAACTTTTGTTTTGCCATCAGCCCTGAGCAAGGGCAAAAACAACTCCTCCGAGCCATAGATGGCCGCGGTGCCTTTAGAAGGTTTAAGGATCTCATCTATGAGCTGGGGATCGCAGATGAATGGTATCAGTTTCGCGAAGCTGCCTATGTTGAGATTGCGCGACAATGGTGCGAAGATAACGAATTGAACTATGAAGAATAGGAGCCACATTAAAGTAATTTCGATAAATAATTTATAGAAGGTGATAGACAAGATAAGTCGCAATGACCCTGCCCATGTGGTAGTGGTAAGAAGTATAAGAAATGGTAGCTAAGCTGGAAAAAAAGAAGCACCTCCTGAGGTGATGCAGAAAGTAAAAGAGCTAATAAGCAAAGGAAATGAGTTTGAGCTTCCGGATGAGCGGTAGAAGCATGCCAGTTCTGGGGAAAAGCATGGGAGAAGATTAAAGGATTAATAACTTCCCAGATAGAATTTTTGGAGGTACTAGATTGTTTTTTGGTGATGGCGCTATTATCAATAATTGGAGTCAAGATTACGAGCTGGAGCTGGGAAATGCAGCAAATGACGATCAGAGATTTCTTCAGAGAAGAGTTGATTATTGTGAGGAATTTCAACAGTTTTTTTCAAAAACCTGCAGTGATGTCCTGGTAAACATGGAAGAGCTGTTGGCGAAACATACTCCAGCTAGGGGAGATAAATCCTAAGTTACAAGGTTTGCATTAGCGCAAACCTAGTGTTCTATTTTTACAGATGCTTATATTTCTCAGGTTCTTTTGCAATGCTGTCTGCAAGTTTTTGATATTCCCTTGTTAATTTAACTGATCGGATCCTTTGTGCATCAGGCTCAACAGGTTCAATAAATCCCGATGCAATCCAGGTTTTTATCTTCTCACGCACAGTTCTGTCGGCAAACCCTGTGAGTCTTGACAGGTCTTTTGGAGTTAAGCGATCATTTAGCTAGTTGTGCAAAAACAGGCCTTTGATATACATCAAGAGCTTTAAGAAGCCTGGGTTCAACAGCTAAAAACTCTGCGCTACGAACACTTGCTATTTTTGCAGAGACCTGGAAACCGTAGTCTTAAAATTCGTGATTTTATCTGTTCGTGGAAACAAGTCAAAGCAAGTGATTTTGAGTGCGACAGAACGTATTAGATGTAGGTGCTTGCTGACAGAGCAGATTAGATGTTGACTTGTGCTTTTGCAGTGAGCAATCGCAATTCGAGAGGAAGGAGTCTTTATGAGTAAAAAGGAAATAACAAGCAAAGAAAACTTAATTGATGTTTTGGATTTATTAGAGGATTTGAATGTGACATATTGGGTTGATGGGGGATGGGGAGTTGATATTTTAACCGGAAAACAAAATAGGGATCATAGAGACATCGACATCGATTTTGATGGTAAATTTGAAGAAGTTTTATTAGAGGCATTAAAAAATAAGGGATATAAAATAACCACCGATTGGAGCCCTTCACGCATTGAACTGCATCATCCGGAACTGGGATATTTAGATATACATCCTTTAATAATCAATGAAGACGGAAGCGCTAAGCAGGCTGCTCCAGATGGTGGGTGGTATCATTTCGAACCAAAATGGTTTTCCCGTTCATTATTTGAAGGCAGAGTGATACCATGTATTTCTGCGGAAGCTCAAAAACTATTTCATAGCGGATATGAATTGAGAGAGGTTGACAGGATCGATATGAAGAATCTTGACTGCCTTTTTCCTGAATAATGTTTACAAGCAACCAGAAGATTCCTATTTTATTGATAAAAACATTAGCATACCTTGAATGAGGAGGGTTGTTCAATGCAGTACGGTCCCGATCCTAACGCCGTTTATCCAAATGAAAAAATAAAAAGCGTATGTTACATTAAAAATGTTATAACTAGACCTAATATCATCGTTGGCGATTACACCTATTACGACGATATCCGCGGTGCAGAACGGTTTGAAGAGCACGTTACGCATCATTACGAATTTTTAGGCGATAGGCTTATCATTGGGAAATTCTGTGCTATCGCGAAAGGCATTGAATTTGTAATGAATGGCGCCAACCACAGGATATGCAGCGTCACCACCTATCCGTTCAATATCATGGGCCACGGCTGGGAGAAAGCGACGCCGACGCCAAAGGAGCTGCCATTAAAGGGTGATACCGTCGTCGGCAACGACGTGTGGATCGGCCAAAACGTGACAGTCATGCCGGGCGTGCATATCGGAGACGGGGCGATTATCGCCGCGAATGCCATCGTCACCAAGGATGTGCCGGCTTACCACATCGCTGGTGGCAACCCTGCCAGAGTGATTCGGAAGCGATTTGACGACGATCTCATCCGCTACCTGCAGGAAATAAAATGGTGGAACTGGCCTGCCCGCAAGATTTTTGACAATCTGGACGTTCTATGTAGTGGTGACCTTACAAGAATTAAGGAGACAAAATGAACGAGTACACAAAAAAGGAACTGGAAGAGGCAATAACCGCGCTTGATTCAACTCTGCACAAGTGCGAAAAGATGCAGGATAGCGGCAAACTGCAGTCCTCGCAGAAGACCTTAAACGACAGGCGGGCAAAGGCACTGCGGATTGCACTGGCGCTTATTGAGAAAGAGATGGAGTACAGCGATGCCGATTGACTATAAGAAAACTGAAAAGGATCTATACCAGCCGAAGGGCACGCCGTCCGTTATTGATGTGCCGCAGATGACGTTTATCACCGTTGACGGTAAAGGCGACCCGAATATAAGCACAGAATATACTGCCGCCGTTGAGCTGCTGTATGGGCTTTCCTACACCATTAAGATGGGCAACAAATCGGTCTTGGAATACGTTGTTCCGCCGCTTGAAGGTTTTTGGAGCGTTGCCGATGATTTTAGAGGCGGCGGTGTGGCGATAAGTGACAAGGGCAAGTTTATGTGGACGATGATGATTCGGCAGCCGGACTTCGTAACAGCAGACATTTTTGAAGCCGCAAAGGCTGCCCTCGCAAAGAAAAAACCGAGCCTTGACACATCGGGGGCGCAGCTTAAAATAATTACCGAGGGTTTATGCGTTCAGGTAATGCACATCGGTTCGTATGATGATGAACCTGCCACGGTCGTGTCGCTTGACGGTTTTGCCATCGAAAACGGCTATGCCATTGATATTGACGACACACGCCGTCATCACGAGATCTACCTCTCCGACCCGCGCAAGGTTGCACCAGAAAAATTAAAAACGGTGCTTCGGCACCCGATACGGAGAGCATGAACGGTCATAGTACTTCTCTAGTACAAAGAGGCCTTTGAGACCTAGTCCACCTAAGCGCAGAATATATGTAGCCAGGGCTCTACCGTTTCTTCCATTGCCTTATCCATATATGGATGAATGGTGAGGAATTGATAGAGAAAGATCCCAGCCTTCAATGGTGCAGGTAGATCCACATTTTCAGGATTGTTAATCCAAGCTACAAGCTCTTCCATCAGGAAGGGTACATCTTTTGCTTCTGGGGGTAGATATACTATAAAATCCAGAGCTTTCCCGAGATTATATACCTCTTGTTCCTCTTTGCGATCACCGGCATAATTAATGGCTTCTCGTTTGTGTTTCTCGGCCAGTAGGTTGCCTTCAATCTTTGTAGAATAAATTACAGTTTCAATTAAAGATTCATCTTTAAGCTCTTTTAAAATGTATGCAGGAAGTGGAAGTTGGGAGATTAAGGCTGCTGCTTTTTGAATCTCCATCAGATTTTTTGCCATATCTACTGTAAGAGTATATTTTGGCTCAAAAGACATCACTTCACCAATTTTTATTACTTCGTTTGAAGAGAATGGTTGCCATAAAAAAATGGGATAGTGGAGCGATTCTCTCTGTAGTGGCATTTTGCAAAAAAGGTGGTTCTCATGCGTAAATACTCTGCAACAGACCTCATTGACAGCAAGGAAAACATCTGTATCCAGAAGTTCTCCGTCCAAGAACAGGAAAAGGAACATCACCATGATTTCATCGAAATCGTCTATATCTGGGAAGGTTCAGGCACGCATCTCGTCAATAACCTACCTTTAACTGTGCAAAAGGGTGATGTTTTATTTTTTAATCTAGGAGACACCCACGCCTATTTACCTACAGATAAAATGGGGATCTATAATTGTTTGATCAACCCAGAGTTTTTTGGCGGGGAATTGATCAATAGCAACAATGCCCTAGACATCCTTACCCTCGTCTCCTTCAAGGACTTTGAACGGCAGCTGGTGGATATTCTGCCTAAGGTAGCGTTTGTTGGCAAAGAGATGCTGGAGATAGAGGAGCTTTTAGAGGATATGTACGCAGAGTTCAGGCAGAAGGAGAATGGCTACAGGGAAGTATTGGTCAGCTATATGACTATTTTCTTGATCAAGCTTTTTCGTAAGTTTAAGCAAAAACATGAAGCTGATCTATCTACTGTGGGAAAACTAACCCCAGATATTTTAAGTTTTATTGAACAAAATTATAATCAAAAGCTTAGCCTCAAGGAGCTAGCCCAGGAAAACTGCTATACGCCCTCATACTTCAGTCAGGTTTTTAAGGAATGCTTCGGTACAACCTTCACCGACTACCTTCAAGACCGACGGATCGAAAAAGCATTGGAATTATTGAAAAATGATACCCTCAGTATCGAGCAGGTGGGCTTTGAAATTGGCTATGCAGACAAAAAGCAATTCTATAAATCCTTTCGCCAGCGGATGGGGCTCACGCCTGGAGCCTATAAACGAAAAATCATAAATAACACCACAAATAACAAATGAATCACCACTGACATAGCCTCCCATATGTTCTATCATAAAGATATCACAGCTGGGGAGGGATTGTTATGATTCTAAGTTTGGCTAGTTATCGGGATAAGGTAAGGGGCTGTTGGTTAGGTAAGAACATCGGCGGCACCTTAGGTGCTCCTTTTGAGGGGAAAAGGCAACTGAATGACCTCGCTTTTTATGCTCAGGATCTGCGGGGAAATCCACCGCCCAATGATGATCTGGATCTACAGCTGGTCTGGCTCGGTGCCGTGGAAAAATACGGTAGGCAGCTCAATTCCCGTATTCTAGGAGAATATTGGCTGTCTTATATTATACCCAACTGGGTGGAATACGGGGCAGGCAAAACCAATTTGCGGATGGGGCTTGTGCCTCCTCTTTCGGGCCATTTCAATAACCCCTACAAAGATAGCTGTGGCTGAAATGGCCCGAAAGAGGAGGCACA
>ENA-UOOK01004756-UOOK01004756.1-fermentation-metagenome-genome-assembly--contig:-NODE-4756-length-14249-cov-7.898760_pt1 | contig 14249 bp, 13 predicted proteins | sample MGYA00245777_ERZ724023 | MGnify/ENA primary metagenome ERZ724023 (study PRJEB28704, sample SAMN03018312) | fermentation metagenome | biome: anthropogenic terrestrial biome; feature: soil; material... | reverse complement strand
AAACCAATTTCTCTTTTATGGTGTATAAGTCCTCATCGTGTGTCTGCAGATAATCGAATTCCCGATTGACATCGTAATCTGCAACCAGCCTGTCCATACACTTTTGTATATCATTCATACGCTGCATCCGTAAATCTGTGATATATTTGCACTTGGCTAAAGCTGCCGGTTTATTTGAGCTGGTTAGTATCTCTGCAATGTCAGCAATGCTGATGCCGCATTTTCTAAGCACTGATATTTCTTTCAGCGCAGATATATCGGCATCGCTGAATTCCCTGTATCCGTTTTCGAGTATCTGCGGATGTATCAGATTTTTAGACTCGTAATAATCTATCGCTTTTTTGGTCAGCTTGCACTTCTCGCAAACTTCTTTTATCAGCATAATCTTTCCTCCCAATACAATTCTAATTGCTCCTATAATCATTTTAAGCCAGCCCATAAGGGGGCAGTCAAGTGTTTTCTGATATTTATTTTGTTGTCTTTTCCGCTAATTTTGATTGATTGTATGATCCCAAGGGTACTATAATAAGCAGCACAAATAGCAGGAGGGATTGTCAATGTTTGAATACAAATCAAAGGTTTTGAAAACAGGTGTCAAGTGGTTTTCGGACAAGGCGAATGATGCAGATGTATCTGCGCTTGACTCTTTTCACTATACCCTTTGGGGTCTCCCAAAATCACTCCCGGGTCGATATATGGCATGGCAAAACCAAAAAAACGGTAAAAGCGAGCTGGTTTCAAGCCAACGCCGCTTTTGCGACACTGGTATATTCGGTTAAATTGTGCCTATCTTCAGAAGATAGGCACAATTGTCTGTGTGTCCACGGGAGTAGATTTGCTGTCTACTGCTATTAAGATATTAAAAACAGTACCCGAGTAAGCAATACTTAACGTAGCATTATCCTTTTGCAGCATTGTTCCGACAGAAACATTATTTTCTTCGGAAGCTATCTTGGAATAGCCCTGACTTTTTAATTCTTCTATATATGCAGCAGACTCATCCGCCGAGATATTTTTTAGCACAATCTCATATCGGCTATCATCAGAAAAATCACGTATATAATCCATTTCACCATTATCGGGCTTGACAATTTGCGCAGTAAAATTATTTTCTGGCCATTCTGTTACGTAGACTGGCTCAGCGTCTGCTATATTCCATGAAGTCTCGTTGCTTTTTCCCGGAGTGCTGTTGTGCGAACACCCGGCAAGTAAGGCTAAGGTGAACATCATAATAAGAGCTATCAATTTATAGTTATTATGCTTCATGTTTTCTCCTTCACTTTTTCCCTATTTGAATTTGCCTTTTCCTTTTCTGCCTTTCTATGCAGTTAATCCCAAACTGTTCATATATGTTATCTGCAAAAGCCTCTCCTTTTCCTATGCAGAGATGCATAGCTTTACTAACTAGCTATATATAATATAGGCTTGCTTTTTGATTTTGTCAATCAACCAATTCATTTATGTGGGCTCATTTTATGTAATTTGTGTAATAAATATTCAGTTGACACCTCTGCTTTAAAGTGCTATCTTATTGCTATGCTATATTTATGGCATATAGGCATGAGACAGCGGTGGATACCTATTCTTCGCCGAAGGAACATTCGCAGCGGCAAAGGCTTTTTGCCATGCATTCGGAGTAGCTCCCGAATATCTCAGACACTATGGACAGGAATCTTTATAAATTTAATTTTGTGTAAGGGAGATTCAGGTGAGCAGCAGACACAGGAGGATAAGCAATTCCATTACATAATATACGGGTTGTGTCATAATAATGTACTCACTCGTTCTCTTGCAAGGAGGAACATACATGAAAAAAGTTGTAGCAGCATTGCTGGCGGCACTGATGATTGTATCATTGTCAGCGTGCGGAAATCGTTCAACAGAGAGCCGCAGTACCGGCAGCAGCGGAAACAGCGGTACCGGCAGCGGCGGAGGTGCCAGGATCAGCATGGTCATGACTTCCGATCCTGATACACTTGATCCGGGACGCGCAGACGACACCCAGAAGAACCAGATTGTGTTGGAGACACAGGAAACGTTGGTTCGCCTTATTGACGGGAAACTGTCTCCTGCAGGGGCAGAAAGCTATGAACCGTCGGGCGACGGACTGGTATGGACGTTCCACCTTCGCTCCAACAAATACTCCGATGGAACGGAGGTTCAGGCACAGGATTATGTAAATTCAATTCGCCGTGTATTCGATCCGGAAGTGAACTGTCATAATGCAGGAATATTCTACTGCATCAAAGGCGGAGAAGATTTCAATACAGGGAAGGGAAGCAAAGAGGATGTAGGAGCGGAGGCCGTTGATGAAAAGACATTGAAGATCACATTGACGGAACCTCTGCCATATTTCCCACAGCTTCTTACCTTTTCCAATATAACTCCGGTTCCGGAGAGCAGGACAAAAGGAGGCGCAAACTCCTCATACGGGGCTACGGCTAAAGAACTCGCCCAGTCCGGTCCGTATTATGTAAGCGATTGGACAAGGGGCACGCAGGTCATCCTGAAGAAGAACCCGAATTACTGGGATGCTGACCACATCAAACTTGACGGGATAGATATGCCTCTGGCACAGGATGAAAACACAAGGCAGCAGCTTTTTGATACCGGAAAGATTGATATTCTGAGCAATGTTCGTGAAGAGTATGTAACCAGCCTGCAGAGCAGGATCGACTCGGGAGATATACAGTTCATTTCCGAACCGCAGGCGAGTAACTCATACATCTGTTTCAACAACAGTGATCCCGGGGGAGTATTTACAAACGAGAAGATTCGCAAGGCATTTGCGATTGCGTTTGACAGGGATGCCTATGTAAAAAAAGTAGTGAAGAAGGGCAAGGCGGCCGGCGGACTCATTCCTTACGGGCTGTCAATCGGTACGGACGAATTTCGCAAACTATACGACGAACCGATGTCAGAACTGCTCAGCCAGGATCCGAAGATGCTTCTTGAGGAGGGCCTGAAGGAGATCGGCAAGGCGGGACAGACTCTTGAAGTCACATTCCTGCAAAGCAACCCTGACAATGACACCAAGGTGATCGCCGAATATTATCAGAACCAGTGGCAGTCAAAGCTGGGCGTAAAGGTGAAGATCGAAACAGCATCGGATAACTCTTCTTTCAACAATCAGGTTTCAAAGGGACTTTATCAGATCTGCCAGACCGGATGGGGTGCGGATTACAATGATCCGATGACGTTCTTCCAGTGCTATACCACCGGTGATGGAAACAATCCGGCGTTCTTCACGGATGAGACATATGATCAGCTTGTAAACGCCTGCAAGACTGAATCGGATATGGCCAGACGCGGGGAGAACTTTGCAAAAGCGGAGAAGATACTCACCGTTGATAAATGCGGAATATCACCGATAACATTCGGTTATCAGAATATAGTATTGAACAAGAATCTGAAGGGCGTCTATATAAACGGAGCAGGCGGCCCGTCGATCGAGCTCAGGGATGCTTATATGGGAAAATAACAATTGAACCAACAGACGGAATGCCGGATGGTTCGATGGGGTTCACATATCGCAAAGACTGACGGCACTCCGCCTGCATGATTGCTTGATTGAACATGGACAACGGGTAAAGCGCAGAGCAGTTTTAAGCTGTATGGACATCGGCAATCAGGAGGCGTATATATATGATAAAGTATATTTTAAAAAAGATAGGCTATATGGTCGTTACACTATGGATTATACTGACGGCTACTTTCTTCCTTATGTACACAATGCCCGGAGATGCTACCCAGGCGAGCATAAAGGTGCTGCCGGAAGCAGTGGTGGAAAACATGAAAGCCAAATGGGGGCTGGACAAGCCTGTCTGGCAGCAGTATATCATCTATCTTAAGAATCTGCTCCATGGAGAGCTTGGGGAGTCCTACACGACCCCGGGTCTGACGGCAAATACGATCATTGGGGAGAGGTTTCCGGCATCGCTGCAGCTGGGGCTGCAGGCGGTGGCAGTGGGACTGATACTGGGGATCATACTGGGTATTTTAGCTGCGCTGAACAGAGGCAAGTGGATTGACTTTGTCACTATTTTTATTGCGATACTCGGAGTCTCAATACCGAGCTTCGTATTTGCAGCGATATTGCAGAAGTATGCAGCGGGAGGATATTTTCCGATCGTAGGCTGGGTATCATCGGGAAGCAGTCTGGCGGACAACTTCCGGTATACTGCTTTGCCGACCATTTCCGCATCGATCGGAGGGATTGCGACCTATTCCCGGTTCATGAGATCTTCGGTGTTGGATGTTTTGAACAATGACTATATCCTACTGGCAAAGGCGAAGGGACTTTCAAAGTTCCAGATCATAACGAGGCATGTGATGCGCAATGCGATCACCCCGATCATTACAATCGTTGCACCGCAGATAGCGGGAGTCGTAACAGGTTCGTTCGTGATAGAGAGAATATTTTCGATACCGGGACTCGGACGATATTACGTTGACAGTGTAAACGGCCGGGATTATCCGATGATTCTGGCTACCACAGTATTTTTTTCGTTTATATTCGTGTTTTGTATGGTAATCATGGACATCCTTTACGCAGTGGTTGACCCGAGGGTACGTAAGAGTATCATCGAAGGCAAGAAGGAGAGATGAATTCTTTGTCAGAGACAGACGCAACAAAATTGGATATGGAAATGTTCACACGAGTCGGCGTAAATGAGCAGCGGTCGGAAAAGTTGATGCGTCCAAGCATCTCCTACTGGCAGGATGCGGTCCGCAGACTGAAAAAGAACAAAGTCGCAATGGCCAGCCTGTTTCTTCTTATATTCATTATACTGATGTGTATATTCGCACCATACATTTATCCGCATCCGTATAATGAGCAAAATATAGAGAGTACCAACCAGGGACCAACCTGGGATCATATATTTGGACTTGATAATCTCGGCAGGGACATCTTTGCGAGGATATGGGTCGGAGGCCGTGTATCGCTTGCGATAGGAGTTGTGGGAGCACTCGTTTCCCTGGTGGTGGGAGTTCTGTACGGCGGAATAAGTGCGTATTTCGGCGGACTGGTTGACGATATCATGATGAGAATCGTTGAAATACTTGTCGGGATACCGTATATGGTTGTCGTCATCATCGTGTCCGTGTTTTTGGGAAAGGGCATGTCGTCACTTTTGATAGCTCTCTGTCTGACCAGCTGGACCGGGCTGGCAAGGCTGGTAAGGGGACAGATACTTGAACTTAAGGAAAGTGAATATGTGATGGCGGCAAATGTGCTTGGCACCCCCACGTTCAAGATAATAACAAGGCATCTTATACCGAATACATTAAGCATTATCATCATAAATACGACATTCAGCATACCAGGGTTTATATTCTCCGAGGCTTTTCTGAGCTTTCTGGGGATGGGAATACAACCGCCGCTGACGAGCTGGGGCGCAATGGCATCCCTTGGGCAGCAGCAGATGGCCTACTATCCTCATGAGCTGATATTTCCGGCTTTGGCGATTTCGGTTACGATGCTGGCTTTCAACCTTCTGGGAGATGGTCTTCGTGATGCATTCGATCCTAAATTACGTCAGTAGACGGAAAGGTATGTAGCATATGAGTGAGAATTTATTGGAAGTAAAAAATCTGCAGGTATCCTTTCATACCTATGCCGGAGAAGTTCATGCGGTTCGGGGCGTAACATTCCATGTTGATTATGGAGAATGCATGGCGATCGTCGGAGAGTCCGGTTCGGGAAAGACGGTTACAGCAAAGGCGATATTGGGGCTTATCGAGCCGCCGTCCGGTGAAGTGAAAAAGGACAGCATGATTTTATTTGATGATAAGGATATATTGAAATTTACCGATAAACAATGGAGGAACTATCGCGGGAACGATGCGGCAATGATTTTCCAGGACCCGATGACCTCTCTGAATCCTACGATGAAGATAGGCAGGCAGATTACGGAGAGCATACAGATGCACAACAGGATGTCGAAGGAAGAGGCGCACAAAAGGGCTTTCAATTTGCTTGAGAAGGTGAATATCCCGAATCCCGGGGACAGGCTGAACCAATATCCGTATGAGTTTTCGGGCGGCATGCGGCAGAGGGTTGTGATTGCCATCGCTCTGGCCTGCAGCCCGAAGCTGATGATAGCAGATGAGCCGACAACGGCGCTGGATGTGACGATACAGGCGCAGATTATAAAATTGCTGAAGGAGATACAAAAGAACAACAACACATCCGTGATCATGATTACCCATGACCTCGGCATTGTTGCCGGAATGGCCGACTATATCAGTGTGATGTACGCGGGGAGAATCGTGGAGCAGGGAACGGTTTTCGATATATTCAACACCCCCCAGCATCCGTATACCTATGCGCTGCTTAAGGCTGTACCGAGTTTGAAGAATGAAAACAAATCAGAGCTGCGGATTATACCGGGAACCCCGCCGGACCTTATCGCACCGCCAAAAGGCTGTGGCTTTGCCAACCGCTGCCGGTACTGTATGAAAGTGTGCGGGCAGATGAGCCCTGAATATACTGAGCTTTCCGGGACGCATAAGGCGGCTTGTTGGTTGCATCATCCCAACGCCAGGAGGGCCTTTGGATTTGATGATGTAAGGGAGGTGTTTGAAGATGGCAGATAATGATAATCAGGAAATATTGCTGCATGTGGAACACCTTAAAAAATATTTTCCGGTAAGAAACAAGGAGACCCTGATGGCTGTGGACGACGTTTCATTTGATATATGCAAAGGGGAAACCATGGGGCTGGTCGGAGAGTCCGGATGCGGAAAGACCACCTGTGGAAGAACGATAATCGGGCTTTACCGTGCCACGGGCGGCTGCGTGGAATATAAAGGAAAGAATGTTACGAAGCTTGACGGCAAGGACAAGCAATGGTTCAAAAAAAATGCGCAGATGATATTTCAGGATCCATATGCATCCCTGGATCCACGGATGACCGTCGGAGATATCATTGCGGAGGGCATGGCAAATTTCAATCTCTATCCGAATCCGAAAGAGAGGGAGAAGAGAGTGCAGGAGCTGCTCGCTCTCGTAGGCCTCAACAAGGAACATGCCGGCAGGTTCCCGCATGAGTTTTCGGGAGGACAAAGACAGAGGATTGGAATAGCCAGGGCACTGGCAGTCGCCCCCGAGTTCATCATTTGCGATGAGCCCATATCAGCACTGGATGTATCCATACAGGCCCAGGTGGTGAACCTCCTGATGAAGCTGCAGAGGGAGCTTAAACTCACCTATCTGTTCATCGCGCATGATCTGTCCATGGTAAAGCATATTTCGGATAAGGTGGGAGTCATGTATATGGGGCGTATCGTCGAGATGGCCGCAAGCGACGAACTTTACAGCAATCCGATGCATCCGTATACAAAAGCGCTTTTAAGTGCGATTCCGGTTCCGGATCCTGAAATAGAAAGGGGAAAGACGGTTCTCCCAATAGAACGGAGCATAAACTGCCGCAATTGCAGCAAGAAACATAAATTAAATCCCGTTTCTCCATAGTTTTTCTGCTTCAAGACTGGACGGGTAATAGTATGAAACGATTTTGTCGTTTCCTCTTTATTATATGGATATACTTGTTAATATGGAATATTTCTACATTACTTGACACATGTATTACTCTGCTTTATAATGTCAACGTTGAGATTGAGATAATTTTAACAATATTAGCCAGTGGGCTGAATAATTTGCATAAGCCGGAAGATGGAAGGGAAGTACCTTATGACGGGCGGCTGCAACAGATCCGTTCAAAAGGATGAAGGGAAAAATAAAAGAATTGAAGGGAATGCCGCAAAAAGATCCGGCATGTATAAAAAAGTTCTGACGTGGGGGACCATCGTTGTAATTCTGGTTTTTTGGATGCTCGTGACTTCTTTTCAATGGGTAGATCCGAAGCTTGTGCCGTCACCGCAGTCGGTATGGATTGCTTTCTTGGACATCGCCCGGAATGGGTATAAAAATCACACATTGTTTCAGCATATGGGAGCGAGTTTGGGCAGATTGATGGCTGCTTTTCTGGGAGCAGCTGCTGTAGCAGTCCCACTGGGTTTATTAAGTGGTTACAATACAGGATTCCGGGCAGTTCTGGAACCGATTATAGAGTTTTATCGCCCTCTTCCTCCGCTTGCCTACTACACCATATTGGTTTTGTGGCTGGGGATTGGCAATGCATCAAAGATTATGCTCCTCTTTTTGGCTTGTTTTGCGCCAGTTTATATTTCCTGCGTATCTGCCGTGATGAAAATCAAGGAAGATGATATCAACAGTGCGTACACGATGGGTGCAAATAAAAGGCAAGTGTTTTTTTATGTCGTTTTTCCCGCTTGTCTGCCGGACTTGTTTACCGGATTGCGGACAGCCCTGGGCGTCGGTTATACGACCCTGGTTTCCGCGGAAATGGTTGCCGCAACTTCCGGTCTTGGATGGATGGTACTGGATGCCAGCCGTTATTTCCGGAGTGACATTGTTTTTCTGGGCATTCTCATCATGGGAATCACTGGAGTTCTGCTGGACAGAAGCATTCAGCTTCTGGAACGCTGGCTGGTGCCCTGGAAGGGAAAAGAATAACGGCAACGGATAATCTTGCGGACAGGGAGTGAAAGGAAGACAGAAATGCGACAGAAAAGAATATTAAAACGGGCCTCATTCCTGATGGCTTTTTTGATGATACTGACAGGGTGTGGGAGCTCAGCATATCCGTCAAAAAACAAACAGGGAAATCCTGCTGCATCCGGGCATCCGTCAGCAGTGCCGAAGACCGTCAATATCGGGACCCAGCAGATACCAAATGACGAAGCCGTTGCTGCTGCAAAGGGCTATTTTGAAGAAGAGCTCGGGGTAAAAGTAAATATTCAGGAATTTCAGGCGGGAGATATCCGGAACGCGATGGTGGCTGGAAATATTGATTTTGCAATGCTGGGTTCTTCCTCTGCAGCGCTGGGTATTGCAAGCGGCATGGATGTGGAGCTGATCTGGATTCACGAGATTCTCGGGGAATCGGAAGGGCTGGCGGTACAAAACGGCTCTCAGATCCGTTCCGTGAAAGATTTGGAAGGGAAACGGATTGCGACACCCTTTGCCACAACGGCGCATTACAGTTTGTTGAAGGCTTTGGAGCAAAACCATATTTCGGAAAAAGACATAACGCTGTATGATATGCAGATGCCGGATTTGTATGCGGCCTGGCAGAGAAACGATATTGATGCCGCTTATGCATGGGAACCTACGCTGTCCAATCTTCGGGAGAACGGGAAAATCATTCTCTCCAGCAGGGAAATGGCGGATAAGGGAATTGCGACTGCCAACGTCGAAATCGTGAGGAAAGACTTTACGGAAAAATATCCGGATATGGTGACTCGGTATCTTCGTGCTCTGAACAGGGCCGTTGCTCTTTATCAGCAGGATCCGGATGATGCGGTAAGCGCAGTTGTAAGATCCATGAATGTGCCGGAGGCAGATGCATGGAGACAGATGCAGGGTTCCCTTTGGCTGACTGCCAAACAGCAGACGGATTCCTCCTATCTGGGGAGTACCTCTCAAAAAGGGGAAATAGTGGACTCTTTAATGAATATGGCTGATTTTCTGTATCAGCATAAAAACCTTGTTGACAAACCGAAACGGTCGACTTTTGAGCAGGCGGTCAACCCGGCTTATGCCGAAAAGGCACTGTGGTAGATTATGAGTAGATTAGGAATGGAGAATTTTGCGTGGAACAAATACGGGAAAGCCAGGGGCTGCCCATCCTTTCGCTGTGTGATGTGAATGTCCGATATCCCGGAAAGGAAGGTGGCATTCAGGCACTTCAATCGATCCGCCTTACTGTCCGCCCGGGAGAGTTCATTGGTATTCTGGGCCCTTCCGGATGTGGGAAAAGTACCCTGATGCGGATCCTTGCCGGCTTTATGCCGCCTTCCAGCGGCGAAGCCAGGATGGACGACAGGATCATTCAGGGGCCGGACTGGCGCCGCGGCGTAATTTTTCAGGAACCAACGTTATATGCCTGGCTGGATGTCCGGGAAAATATTGCTTTTGGCCTTAAAATGAGGAAATTTCCCAAAGAAGAAAGGCAGCGGCTGACGAAGGAATATATTGAGCTGGTCGGATTGACAGGCTTCGAAAGGAGTAAACCATATGAGCTTTCCGGAGGGATGAAGCAGAGGGTATGTCTTGCGAGGGCCCTGGTCAATCAGCCGGATGTGCTTTTGATGGATGAGCCGTTCGGTGCCCTGGATGCTTTGACAAGGCGGAATATGCAGAAGCTGACCAGGGAAATCCGGGAAAAAACAGGAAGCACCGTATTGCTCGTTACGCACGATGTGGACGAAGCCCTGTGCCTCGCAACAAGGATTCTTGTAATGTCCGCAAGGCCGGGAAGGATTCTGAGTGAATTCCGGACGGATTTCATCCGGCGGTTTTCCCAGGGGGAAGAAGGGGTGGAATATTTGCCGGAATACCGGGAGCTTCGTGAAAAAATCCTTGCGATTCTCCAAAACCAATATATGCAGTGAAGTGGCAGTAGCCTGCTGAAATCAAAGCATGACGGAGGTGCAGCAGCCTGCTGTCCCGTGGAGAAGGCGGAAGAATCTTTATAGCAATTATCAATAGGGAAACATCTGGAGGTTTGGAAAAAATGGAAAAGAAAGAACGAATTTTTGGAGTTGCTGTTTTTGTGGCAGCTCTGGCACTTGGAAAGAATTTTTTAAAGTCCGGTATCCTGTTCCGGCTGGTGGTTGGCATGGGACTTGGATACGCGCTGACAAGGGCTTACACAGGATTTGCGGGAAGTGTCAACCGCGCGTACCGTACCGGATCGACCAAACTGATGAGAACGATGATGTTTATGTTTCTTGTCAGCAGCGTGTTGAGTGCTGCATTTCTAATGAATTCGGATCCCACTGCGTATGATCTGTGGGTTAATCCGGTCAATTTTGGACTGATGCTCGGTGGGGTACTGTTCGGCTTTGGGATGGCACTTTCCTCCTGCTGTGCTTCTGGTGTACTCACGGACCTGGTGACGGGATTTCCGCGGGCGCTTATAACACTGTTGTTCTTTGGCATGGGAGTTTATCTGGGATTTCCGGTTCAAAATACCGCATCCTGGGTAAAAGATTCCTGGGTATCCACACCGGTCGGAGAAAAATTGAAAAAAGGCGGCGTCTTCTTCCCGGATTTGTTTTCATGGGACGGTCTGAATGGATATTTGGGTGCGATACTCCTGACCGCCCTGCTTTGCGGGATCGTGATTGCAGTTTCTTATCTTTATGAAAAAAAGCGTAAGGCAAATCACACCTTTACCGGCTGTGATACGGAAATCATGCAGGATAAGCCGGAGGAATCCGACAGTAAAGACTACAAACTGTTCAGTGAGCAGACCTATCAGCGCCTTTTTGTGAAGCCCTGGACGTTGAAGGAAGGAGCCATTGCCCTCAGCGTTTTGTTTGCCATTCTGATGGGAATCACAAAGGCCGGCTGGGGGGCCTCCACGCCATACGGGATCTGGTTCGGAAAATTGTTGATGGCTTTTGGGGTTTCACCGCAGTCCGTGGCAGACTTTGCTAAAATGGAACCGGGTGCTTATCTCCAGCCTTTTTTCCAGCACGGGGGTTCCGTGCAGAATTTTGGCATTATTCTTGGCACTGCCATTTACCTGCTGACAGCAGGCAGCTTTACAAAATCGTTCCGTGAGGGATTGCATCTTTCGTTCCGAGAAGTATTGGTCTATGCCCTGGGAGGACTTGCCATGGGCGTCGGCACACGGTTTTCGAATGGCTGCAACGTGGGTGCTCTCTATACCCCGATTGCGAACTTTTCCCTCTCGGGCTGGATATTTCTTATTTTCCTGGTCCTGGGCGGAATTGCAGGCAACGTGTTTGCCAAAAAAGTTTCAGGGGATTAGGCAGATTTCCTGATAGAAGATATGAAAAGAGGAGCTGTAATATATGGGTAAAAGAATATTGATTGTAGGCGGGGTGGCCGGAGGGGCTTCCGTTGCCGCAAGAGCGCGCAGACTGGATGAACAGGCTGAAATCATTATGTTTGAAAAAGGGCCTCACGTTTCCTTCTCCAATTGTGCACTGCCCTATTATTTAAGCAGAACGGTACAGGTAAGCAGCGCACTTGTCCTGATGAGCCCGGACCAGTTCCGGAAGCAGTATCGCATTGAAGCGAGAGTAAACTGTGAGGTGACCAGGATTATCCGGAAGGACAAGACAATCGTGGTCCGAAACCTGGAAACGAATGAGGAATATAAGGAATCCTATGATAAGCTTGTCCTTTCGCCGGGTGCAGCCCCCATCCGTCCGAAAAGTATGGAAGGCGCTGAAGGTCCGAATGTTTTTACCATCCGGAATGTTGTGGATATCCGGAAGCTGGACGATTATCTTACCGCCAATGATGTTAACAACGTGGCAGTTGTCGGTGGCGGCTTTATCGGTGTGGAAGTGACGGAAAATCTGATTCTTTCCGGAAAACAGGTCAGTCTTGTGGAGGCTCTCGATCAGATTCTGACGCCCTTTGATTACGATATGGCCCAGATACTTCACAAGGAAATGCTGGATCATGGGGTCAACCTGATCCTGGGGGATGGAGTCCGTAAAATCAGGGAAGATGCCATAGAATTGCAGTCCGGCCGCGAAGTCACCGCGCAGGCTGTGGTGCTGGCAATCGGTGTTCGTCCGGAGATCGGACTGGCCAGGGATGCCGGGCTTGAGATCGGGTCAGCCGGAGGCATCCGGGTGGATCATAATTATCTGACCAGCGATCCGGATATTTATGCTGTGGGAGATGCCATAGAGGTTTACAATCAATTGACCCGGCAGCCTGCCCGTCTTCCCCTTGCAGGCCCTGCGCAGAGACAGGCACGGGCAGCAGCCGACCACATGTATGGTATTCCACATAATCACAAGGGTGTAATCGGATCTTCCGTCGTCAGGCTGTTTGATTTGAATGCCGCAGCGACGGGCCTGAATGAGAAGAGTGCGAAAGCCGCAGGTATTCCCTATGACTTTTCCTATACCATTCCGCCGGATAAGGTTGGCCTGATGCCTGACAGCAGTCCATTGCACTTTAAGCTTCTGTATGGGTATCCGACAGGAAAGATTCTCGGCGCACAGGCAATCGGGAAAGGGGATGCCGATAAAAGGATTGATGTCATTGCCACTTTGATCTCAATGGGTGGAACACTGGAGGATCTGAAGGAACTGGAACTCTGCTATTCGCCTATGTTTGGCACAGCCAGGGACGCTGTAAATCATGCGGCACTGGTGTCACTCAATCTTTTGTATGGAAGATTCCGTCAGGTTCCGGTCAGCAAGGTCCGGGATCTGGTGGAAAGCGGTGCATTTATCGTGGATGTCCGGGAGAAGAATGAATTCAATCAGGGGCATCTGGTGAATGCAGTGAATATACCGCTGAGTGAACTGAGAGACCGGGTGGATGAAATTCCAAAGGACCGGACGGTTTATCTGCACTGCCGTTCCAGCCAGAGAAGCTACAATGCGGTTATGGCACTGCAAAACATGGGATATGACAATGTCGTGAACATTTCCGGCTCGTTCCTGGGAATTTGCTGCTATGAATATTATATGGACCAGGTTACGGAAAGGAAAAAGATCGTTACAGAGTATAACTTTAAATAAATAAAGTACCGATCGATGGACTGCGGCACCGGGTGGCAGATGCAAAAAACAAAGGAAAAAATATGGCAAAGCGCTCTGCATAATTAAGACGTAGGGCGCTTTACTTGATTATATGAATTATTGCTGATGTTGATTCCGATATTGCGCCGTTGTATAAATCCGCGATCATTGTAATCAGTTCTTTGTTCTTCCTGATATATAAGTTGGTTTTGTGTTTTGAGAACACAGATTGCAGAATTGCCATTCTGTCCTATTTTGATACAAGGATTTTGGTGTGGATAAGTTCAATTGGAATAAATGACTTTTCAAATCGTTCATCCATGGTATACTATTTTCGAGGAGCATTGAAATTTCAGGAAAGGAATTGATACTAATGGCAAAGATAATTTATGTCCCCCTGGATGAAAGGGCATGCAACTATATCTTCCCGCAAAGTTTTGCCCGGATGGCCGATGGGGTGGAGCTGCTGGTCCCGCCGCGTGAATATATGGGGGAGATGAAAATTCCGGCGGACTATAAGCGGATCTGGCAATGGATCTTTCAAAATGCGCCGGATTGTGAGTATGCCATACTTTCCGTGGATACTCTGGTTTATGGCAACATTATCAATTCACGGATTCATCACCGTTCCCGTGAGG
>ENA-UOOK01004755-UOOK01004755.1-fermentation-metagenome-genome-assembly--contig:-NODE-4755-length-14249-cov-9.184092_pt1 | contig 14249 bp, 11 predicted proteins | sample MGYA00245777_ERZ724023 | MGnify/ENA primary metagenome ERZ724023 (study PRJEB28704, sample SAMN03018312) | fermentation metagenome | biome: anthropogenic terrestrial biome; feature: soil; material... | reverse complement strand
TTGAGGCAGCAAGGGCTGGAGAAGCAGGGCGCGGTTTTGCAGTTGTTGCAGATGAAATAAGAAAGCTTGCAGAGGAATCTAAGAATACAGTGATTGAAATACAAACTATAACTGAAAAAGTTACTGATTCAGTAAATGATTTATCCTCTAGTTCCAATGAATTATTGAATTTTGTATCTAAAGATGTACATAGTGATTATAATACAATGCTAAATGTGGCAGGTGAATATAGCAAAGATGCAGAGTATGTAAGCAACCTGGTGCTAGAATTCAGCTCAACTTCCGAGAAACTTTTAGCTTCACTTCAGGATGTAATAAAGACGATAGAACAGGTATCAATGGCTTCTAGTGAAGGAGCAGAAGAAACCGCAGATATTGCCCAAAAGGTAGTGAATGTAACAGAAAAAGCCGATAAGGTTGTCGAAGAGGTAGGAAAATCCAAAGATAGTGCAGGACAGTTAAATGAAGAAGTATCTAAGTTTAAAATTTAATGAGTTGTATCTGATCAATAAGAGTGAATGACAGCGCTTCTTATACAAAAAGTATCGAACTAAGATTGGTTCGGTACTTTTTATTGCAGCGAAAGTAATATTGGGAAATAATTTCTCTTGGTTGGCGGTTTTAATTTTAGACAATAAAGTGGGTATAAAATTATGCTTATAAATATTAAAGGACATATTGACAAAACTTGATTTGACATATATAATAAATCATATCAAGTATTTACGATATGAGGTGAAAACTATGGAAGCTACATATGAGGAACAGGCAAAGGTATTCAAAGCCCTCTGTGATGAAAAGCGCTTGCAGATACTAGAGCTACTTCGAGGTGGTGAAAAATGCGCATGCATTTTGGTAGAACAGCTGGATATGGCTCAATCATCACTATCTTATCATATGAAGATTTTATGTGAGTCAGGCATCGTAGATAGCCGTCAGGATGGGAAATGGACACATTATAAGATTAGTGAAAAAGGGAGTAGCTTTGCAGTTGAACTACTTAAAACTTTAACAACTGAAAATGCTGCTATGGAAACAAATAAATATTGTTAAAATCGAGGCCATCGAGGGATGGCCTTTTATGAGTTGGATACATCGAAAAATCATGATATGTCTATTTTATTATTGAAAGTGAGGTTTTTGCCAAATGCAAATCGTTAAGAAAATTTGGGACTTTATACAATATCAAGTTTTAGGCATGAAATGGTTAAATGGACTAATTGGGAATGGCTTATCAGAACTAGGGTTAGATATATCTAACCGATGGATAGCAAGTATACAGTTTTTTATTTATGATGTTATTAAGATTACTCTATTATTATGTATTCTGATTTATATAATTGGCTATATTCAGAGTTATTTTCCTCCTGAACGCAGCAAAAAAATATTGGGAGGATTCCACGGTATTGGGGCAAACTCAATAGCAGCGCTGTTAGGAACGGTGACACCGTTTTGTTCCTGTTCGTCCATACCACTATTTATAGGTTTTACATCTGCAGGTTTACCTCTTGGAGTAACATTTTCATTCCTCATATCATCACCTATGGTGGATCTTGGATCCCTTGTTTTGCTGATGAGTATATTTGGAACAAAAGTTGCTATTTTATATGTGATCTTTGGACTTATAATTGCCGTGATTGGTGGAACTATCATCGAGAAAATGCACATGGAAAAGCATGTGGAAAGTTTTATATTGACAGCCGGAAGCGTAGATATAGAATCTCCAGATTTGACTAAAAAAGACCGTTTAGTATATGCGAAAGAGCAAATGCTTTCAACTTTTAAAAAAGTTTTTCCATATATACTTATCGGCGTTGGGATAGGTGCAGTTATTCATAACTGGATTCCTGAGAAGTGGGTGACATCCCTGCTTGGAAGTAATAACCCCTTTGGTGTAATATTGGCGACACTGATTGGCGTACCAATGTATGGAGACATATTTGGAACCATTCCAATTGCGGAAGCTTTGCTTTATAAAGGTGCACAGTTGGGTACGGTATTGTCTTTCATGATGGCGGTTACTACCCTGTCTTTGCCATCTATGATTATGCTTCGCAAGGCTATTAAACCCAAACTGCTAGCGCTATTCATTGGTATTTGTGCAATAGGTATTATACTTGTTGGTTATCTATTTAATTTTTTACAAATTTTTATTGTATAGGAGGATAATATTATGGCATTGTTTGGAAAGAAGAACAAAAAAGAAGAAACCTCTAGTTGCTGTTGTGGTGGCAATTGCGATTCTGACGGCATGGCAGGGGCAGAAAAGGCAAAGACAGAAGGTGCTAAAGTTAAGATTCTCGGAAGTGGCTGTGCAAAGTGTAATCAGCTTGAAGCAGCAACAAAAGAGGCATTAGAGCAATTAGGAATGGACACTACAATAGACCATGTGACCGATTTTTCACAAATTGCCGCTTATGGTGTAATGACTACACCGGCCCTCGTGGTTGATGGAAAAGTTGTTTCTTATGGGAAGGTCCTCAAAACTGGTGAGGTCGTGAAGATACTGCAAAAGGTTAGAGGGTAGAAGAAGTAGAAATCTCTGCTCCAGCAAAAAAGCTGCCAACAATAAAATCCTCAGGACACTGGGGGTTTGATTGTTGGCAGCTTTTGCTTTACTGGATTAGACATCGTAAAATGAGAGTGGTCATGTTATAATAAATACATCTTTTTATAAAAAGTATACAAATATGGAAAGTTTGATATAGAAGTTGTGCATACTATAACAGGTATATAATCTCAAGTGGAGAACTTATTAAGGAGGCGATTGCGGAATGAATATGAAATCCAGAATCTATTTTGCAATTGACTTAAAATCATTTTATGCTTCGGTCGAATGTGTGGAGCGAGGGCTTGATCCCATGACCACTAATCTTGTGGTTGCTGATGCAAGCCGTACTGAAAAAACAATTTGTCTCGCTGTATCTCCTTCACTGAAAGCATATGGCATTTTCGGCAGAGCAAGGCTGTTTGAGGTTGTACAGAAGGTTAAGAAGATAAATGCATCACGGCTGCAAAAAGCACCAGGCAAAGCGTTTTCCGGAGTTTCTTTCTGTGACACGGAATTAAAATCCTCGCCAAGCGTTTCTCTAGGCTATATTATAGCACCGCCGAGGATGGCACGTTATATAGAGTACAGCACGCAAATTTATAATATCTACTTGAAATACATACCGTGAATTTGCTACAAAATTGATACTGGATGTCATTAAAACGACAGGTATTACAGCATCAGCGGGAATTGGGACAAATCTGTATCTTAGTAAGGTTGCCATGGATATTCAAGCAAAGCGTATTCCAGCGGACGAAAATGGAGTACAGATTGCCGAACTAGACGAGATGAGCTATCGCCGCCTGCTATGGTCACATCAGCCTCTAACAGACTTTTGGCGTGTTGGCAGGGGATATGCAAAGAAGCTTAAGAAACAAGGCCTTTTTACCATGGGCGACATTGCAAGGTGTTCCATTGGTAAGCCCACAGATTACTATAACGAAGATTTGCTGTATAAGATGTTTGGCATTAATGCAGAGTTATTAATAGACCATGCGTGGGGCTGGGAGCCATGTACGATTGACATCATAAAATCATATAAGCCAAGCACAAATAGTATTGGATCAGGCCAGGTGCTGCAATGTGCCTATCCCTATGAAAAGGCGCAGCTGATCGTAAGAGAAATGGCCGATCTGCTGGTACTTGATTTGGTGGATAAAAATCTTGTGACCGACCAGATTGTCTTAACAGTGGGATATGACATTGAAAATCTAACAAATCCAGAAATAAAGAAATCCTATCATGGCCCAATTACAACGGACTATTATGGACGTTCTGTTCCAAAACCTGCCCATGGTACTACCAATCTTAAGAGACAGACATCTTCTACAAAGTTGATTATGGATGCCGTCACAGAATTGTTTGATCGCATCGTTGACAAAAATTTTTTGGTTAGGAGAGTTAATATAACAGCAAATCATGTTGTTGATGAGAGGAGCATTCAGAAAAAAGACAGCTTTAAGCAGCTTACTCTCTTTATGGATTATGCGGCCGAGCAGACGAGAAAAGAGGAAGAAGAAGCCAAGCTTGAACGTGAAAAGAATATGCAGAAAGCAATGCTGGTGATTAAGAAGAAATATGGGAAGAATGCCGTTTTAAAAGGTATGAACCTAGAAGAGGGTGCTACCACATTAGATAGGAACAAGCAGATTGGAGGACATAGAGCGTGAAAAATACATATGATGATATTATTCATCTACCACACCATATCTTTACGAAACGCCCCCACATGGCACTTATTGACCGGGCGGCACAGTTTTCGCCATTTGCAGCGCTGACCGGTCATGATGCCGCTATCAAAGAAACCGCAAGATTTACGAATGAAAAAGTGGAATTGGATGAATACATGAAAGATATTCTGAGCGATAAACTACAGATTATTGCAGAACGGCTTATGGATCATCCTGAAATAGTAATTACTTATTTTCAGCCAGATGAGAAGAAGAATGGCGGTGCCTATGTTACGGCTACTGGTACGGTTAAAAAGATAGACGAATATGACCGAATTGTTGTCATGACGGATAAAATAGAGATTCCCATTGATGATATAATTGGCATAGAAGGACAGGTATTTGAAACTATGTAATTTCTTTTATAATGAGGGAATAATGATAAAAAAGGATTTAGTAAAACCGGAAACAATAAATGATAAGCAGAAACAAAGATATTGGTTCTGCCGAAAAACTGCCAACAACATTTGTAGGGGTGTTTATTTTGAAGCATAAATTTGAATTAGCTATAAAAGAGCAACAAGAAATATTGAAAAGGAGCCAGCGAAAATCTAACGCAATAGGTTATTTAAAGCTGGGGCTCTTTTTACTATTCGTAGTGAGTATTTATCTAACGGTTACGCAGCAGGATAAAGGCACATATAAAATTGTGGCTTGGGTCTTGCTTGCCGTTCAAATCGTCGCATGGGTGTATCACTCTAAAATAGACGATGAGGTTGCTCACGCACAGGGTATCATTGAGATTAACGTTCGACATCTTAATCGGGTAGATGGCAAGTGGCTTACATTTGAAGACACTGGTGAGGAGTTTGCCGACCCTAAGCATCCTTATTGCAACGACCTTGATGTTGTTGGGAAAAAGTCGCTGTTTCAATTTATCAACACTACGCATACATGGCATGGCCGTCATGCCTTTGCAAATGACCTGCTTTATGCAAAATATGAGAAGCATGAGATTGAGGAGCGTCAGGCCGCAATCCGAGAGCTTGCCGCCGATAACAAATTTACAAGTGAGTTAGAATATCAGTTTTCGAAGATTGGCACTGACCCCTCGGCTTCGGCTCTTGTGGAAGAATTGCAAGACGATCATCCATTCATGCGCAGTAAAGTTCTTCGGATGTTACTCATGTATGGCCCGCTGGCGATACTTTTATTCGTTGGGCTGGTGATTGTATTACATATGCAGCAGTTTTACCTTCTCTCTGTATGTCTTTATGCCGTGCAGGCGCTCATTTGGGTGGCAGGATCTCTCTCTACCAGCAAATGCCTCAAAAGTATAAACAGTCTGCCTTTCAAGCTGAACGCCTACAGTAAAGTACTCGAATTTGTGGCTGGGGCTTCGTTCAAAGCCAAACGGCTGCAGCAGCTACAAACCGACTTGACAATCTCAGATGTTTCGGCGGCACAGGCCATTAAAGAATTATCGAAAATTGCAAACAAAGCCAGCGTTCGAAGCAATGTAATTTTGTATTTTGCTTTGAATGTGTTGCTACTTTGGGACTTTGAGTGCGCATTTTTATTTGAGGATTGGAAGAAGAAAAATGCGCCCCATTGTGAAAAATGGTTTCTTGCCCTTGGAGAGTTGGAGAGTTTGTCGTGCTTTGCTACATTGGATAATGTTTGTAATCGTACCTGTTATCCACGCATGGTAGCATACCCCATAATTGAAGCGGAGGAAATGGGTCACCCATTAATACCTAATGATGTGCGAGTGACAAATCCGCTCCGATTGCGGAACAATATCGTGATTATTTCCGGTTCCAACATGTCTGGCAAAACCACATACCTCAGAACTGTTGGAATCAATATAGTGCTTGCACGGGCAGGTGGCCCGGTGTGCGCCAAGGAAATGACGTTTTCTGACCTATCCGTTTACACATCTATGCGCATAGCAGACGATTTGAACGAAGGTATTTCCACATTTTATGCAGAGCTCAAGCGTATTAAAGGAATATTGGATGCTGCCAAGAATGATCGCACCACCTTATTTCTCATTGACGAGATATTCCGTGGCACCAATTCCGTGGATAGATTAAGTGGCGCTCGCACGGTAATCACCAAGCTAAGCAAAATGGGTGTCAGCGGAATGATTACAACCCATGACCTAGAATTATGTGATTTACAGCAAACCATCCCACGCATACAAAACTACAGCTTTTCTGAGTTTTACAAGGATGGGCAGATACTTTTTGATTACAAAATACGGCCTGGTAAATCTAAAACCACAAATGCTAAGTATCTAATGGAGCTACTTGAAATTTTATAGTAACAAGAAAAAATTAAGAAATTATTTGAATGCAAACTTGGGTGTGGTTTTGTTTTCTCTATTGGAGAGAAAATTGCAAGTGAGTGAGGAGGAAAATAAAGATGATTGAATATATTGAAGGCGATATTTTTAGTAGCCCTGCACAGGTGATTGTTAATACCATAAATACTGTAGGCGTAATGGGAAAAGGATTGGCTTTAGCTTTTAAACAAAGATACCCGAAAATGTTCACTTGCTATCGTACTGCGTGTGGAAAAAGGCAGCTAAAAGCTGGGAAACTGATGCTCTGGTATGCACCTGACCATTGGATACTTCTTTTTCCAACAAAAGAACACTGGCGCAATCCATCCAAGTTGAAGTACATCGAAAATGGACTTATCAAATTTGTAAATACTTATGCTGATAAGAATATCACATCGATTGCATTTCCGAGACTTGGATGTGGAAACGGCGAATTGAATTGGGATGACGTATGTCTGTTGATGGAAAGATACTTGAAGCCATTGCCAATAGATATTTATGTTTATCTTGGCTTAAAAAGCAATGCGATACCTGAGCACAAAACGTAGAAAGAAACAATGGAACGGCTGAAGTGCCATGCAAAGGATATGTCTTTCAATGGAGTGAAAGATGACATCATTTATAACAGTTCAATAACACCGTATGCTTTTCATTGTAATGGAAAACAGTGGGATGTTCGTTGGGATAAGGGACTTTTGTTTTTATGCGAGGGTGAGAAGATTGAGCATATGGTGGATGAGGAATCATTCTTTGAAGTATGGGGTGATATACAAAGAACGGAATTGATGCTTTAGATCCGGTCAATGCAAGAGCAGAATTTGAATGGATTGGCTCAAAAGGTGTACTTAATCGTAGCAACACCGAATTTGAACTTGATTACATAAATACTTCATCTGTTGTCTTTAATAATCTTCCAAAGCCTAAGGAAGCAAAAAAGATACGGATAAGGTTGTCCTTGGGGAATAAGCTCATGTGCTATGCTGTACAACCTCTCGCAGAAATCGAATTAATCTAAATTATATCAGCCATGAACGCCAAAGATTTTTCTGCGGCGTTTTTCTTGTATCTAATACAATATAAGAATCTTTTCTTTAATAAATGGGCTTGTCTCATTAACTTTTAAAATTATTCTGAAGATTACAAATTATAGAAGGAATTTTTAAATTAATATAGAATATAATAAATATCATTATGCAAACGGTTGCATAAATAAAGGGGGGTATAGAATAAGTTGATATAGAACACAACAAATATCATTATGCGAGCGATTGCATAAATAAAGGAGGGTGTAGAATGAAAAAATTTCAAAGGAGATTTCAGAGGAACGTAATTTTTACAGTAGTACTACTATTTTTATTTAATCTTATTCCTAATGTTAACCTGATGAAGGTTTATGCTGAGGAGGCTCCTCCAGCAGTAACCTTAGTGGGAGATTTTCTGGAGGATAATGAACTGGGCAAAAATTGGAGCCCTGAAAATGAAGCAACATTAATGAAGTATTGTTTAGAGGGAATGTATGAAATTAATGTTAGTTTTAAAAATGACAAAGAGTATTCATATAAGGTTGCTTTAAATAAAGACTGGGATGAAGCATATCCTCGGAATAATAAGGCCATTCAGGTGACTTCAGGAAGTGCGGTAACTTTTATATTTGATAATAATAGTAAAAAAATTTATGATTCAGTCAATGATGCTGGAAGCTTTAAAGAATTTGCTACAATAACAGGAACTTTAGGTCAAACAGGTGGACAAGACTGGAAGCCTGAAGATACAAAATTTGATTTGGATTATATAGGCGGGGGATTCTTTAAAAAGGCTTTTAATCTAAAAGCAGGAAGTTATGAGTATAAGGCCGCATATGACCATAAATGGAGCAATGGAGAAGTAAGTACTAATATTGGATTCAATATTTCAGAAGATAAAGATGTAACATTTATGGCAAATCCTTTTCTTAATTTGTGTAAGGACTCTATAAATTATCCTGAAATTGCAGAAGAAAGCGGCGGCTCAAGTGAGGATAATATTGTTTCACCAGAGATAAATTCAGATGGAACTATTACCTTTAGGTACAAAGCTTCAGATTCTGCAAAAGCGGTTTATCTTGCAGGAAGTATGACAGATTGGCAGAATAGCAAAAAGGCTATGACTAAGGATGAAAATAATGTATATTCCATTACTATAAATAAATTAGCAGCTGGAAAACATGGATATAAGTTTATTGTGGATGGAAACTGGCTTAGGGATCCAGCTAATACAAAGACTACAGGGGATAATTCTGCATTATTTGTGCCAGGGTTTTACTCCATTGATGCTCCGGGGGAAGTTAAACATGGTGAAACTGCTACATGCAGTGCATTATCATTAACTGCAGAAGGCAACGATGAAGTAATATCGGAAGTTAGTTGGAGTGTTTTACCTGAAGATGCAGCTTCAATAGATGAAAATGGAATATTAAAAGCAAGCTTATTAGAAGATGGAGAGGATTCAAAGAAAGTAACTGTAACAGCAAGTAAAGATGAAATAAATATATCGAAGGATCTAGATATAGTAAGGGAAATCTCCGAGGTGCCAGGAGGAAAAAATGTAGTTTTGGTTGGAACAATACAAGGTGCAGTGGGTGCTTCAGATTGGACGCCTTCAGATTATAGGACAAGGATGCTCTATAAGGGAGATAACAGGTATGAATTAACATTAAAAAATGTTCCAGCTGGGAGCTATGAATATAAGGTTGCTTTAAGTGGGAGCTGGGCTGAAAACTACGGAGCTGAAGGAAAAAAAGATGGAGCTAATATTATGCTTAGTGTAAATGCAACAAAGGATATTACATTTATTTATTCTGATGTAAGTCACAGGATAGTGGATACCACTACGTATATAGCAGTTAATGCACAACTTAAAGGCACGGGAATTTCTGAAGACACAGTAATGAAGGATGAAGGCCTAACAGGAGTTTATAGTGCAAAGGTTTCTTTAAGTAAGGGAAGCCATGATGACTTAATTGTATTAATTGGTGAAAAAACAATAAATATACCTATGATAACTATTGAAGAAGATTCAAGGGAAGTAACTATAAGTTATGATTCTTTATCAGGTATGGTATTCAACGACTGCTCAAGTAAAAAAATTGATGAATCCAGTGTTTTGTATAATTCCAGAGAGCTTGGATACAAAACCCCTTATGGAGCTGTACCTGTTAATACAAGGGTTAAGTTTAACCTTAAAGCAGCAAAAGATGATTTAACTCAGGCCAAGTTAATAATCGTTTCAGGTGATGGAAGTAAAATCATTGAAATGGAGAAAAAGGAAAGCTTTGAAGATGGTTCAGACAAATGGACTGCAGAATATACTCCAAATAAAATAGGAATGAACAAGTACTATTTTGTATTATCAAATGGGTCAGAAGTTAAGGCCTATGGTGATGATGATGGCTATTTTGGAAGCGGAAAATTAGATAACTTAGGTAGTGTTAAATTATATGATTTGAATGTTTATGAATCTGGTTTTAAAACTCCGGATTGGATGAAAAATGGTATTGCATATCAGATTTTCCCAGATAGATTTTATAACGGCGATAGGAAAAATGATACTGCACAAAAAACTGCAAGGGGTTCTGTAAATTATGAGTTTTATAAAGATTGGTATGCTATACCTGAAGATCCCCAGATAGAAGATGATCCTAACTATGCAGGAACTAAGGGAGATGGCATTTGGTGCAATGAAATATATGGTGGAGATATAAAGGGAGTTACGGATAAACTTGATTATCTAAAAGCATTAGGCGTAAATATACTCTATCTTAATCCTATTTCACATTCAATTTCAAACCATAGGTATGATACTACAGATTATAGGAATATAGACCCTATACTTGGTAATATGGATGATTTTCTTAAACTAAAAGATGAAGCACAAAAGAGAGGTATGAATATAATCCTTGATGGAGTGTTTAACCATGTTTCAGATGATTCTATTTACTTTGATAGATATGAGAAATATGCTGCAACAGGAAAGCCATTGGGTGCTTATCAGTACTGGTCAAAGGTTTACGATTTAATGAACAATAATAAAATGGACAAGGAACCTGCTGAAGCACAAGTACAGTCAGATTATAAATCACAGGGTATAACCGATTTTCATTATAAAGACTGGTTTGTAATTAATAATAAATTAGTGGGAGAAGGAAATGAAAGGCATTATGACTACGAAGGCTGGTGGGGATATGATTCCATGCCGGTTATTCAGTCGTTGAATGGGTCAGAATATAATGTTAAAACCTGGGCTGATGAAATAATAGATGGACCAAATTCCAACTCAAGGTATTGGCTTAGAAATGGTTCAGATGGCTGGAGACTTGATGTGGGAAATGAAGTTTCAGATGAAACTTGGAGAAAGTTTAGGACGGCAGTAAAGAGCGAAGGTGATAATGTAATAATTGGTGAGATTTGGGCAGATGCTTCAAAATATATTCTTGGTGATATGTACGATTCAGTAATGAATTTTGTAAAAGGGAAAAATGAAGATGGGCAGTGTATAAGTGCTAAGCAATCTATAAATGAACTTGAAGCAATGAGAGAGCAGTATCCAAGAGAAGCTTTTGAAGCAATGCTAAACCTTGTAGGTTCTCATGATACTCAAAGAGCTATTTCAAATATAGACGGAGCTAAGAAGAGTGAGAAGGGTGTAGCTAAAGAGCCTTCAAAAGAAGCACTTGAAAGTATGAAACTTGTTCCACTTATACAAATGACCTATCCTGGAACACCATGTATATATTACGGCGATGAAGCTGGTATTCCTGGCTGCGATGATCCTGATAACAGAAGAGGCATGATTTGGGGAAAAGGAAATAAAGAGCTAGTAGAATGGTATGCTAAACTTGCAAATATCAGAGATAATTATGAAGTATTAAGAACAGGTGATATAAAAGTTGTTGATATCGATTCTGATGATATGGTGGCATATCTAAGAACAAATGATAATGATAAAGCCCTTGTTTTAGTAAATAGAGCAGATGAAAATAGTATTCAGCTAAATGTTAAAGATATGTTTTTAGATGGAACTTTAACAGATGCAATAACTGGACAAACATATGAAATAAAAGGCGGAATATTAAATGCTTCTGTACCATCTAAATCAGGGTTGATACTTGTGAAAAATTACAAAGAAATAAAAGTTAATACTGCAGCGTTAAAAGATGCTTATGATCCTTCATTTATAGTTAAGAATTCAGATGAAGAAAATATTTTACCTTTTATACCTGAAGTTAATGCAGATACAGTTGTTGAAAGGATTCAAGGGAAAGATAGGTATGAAACATCGGCAGCTATATCTAAAAGAGGATGGAAAAAGGCTGAATATGCCATAATTGCCACAGGGGAAGATTATGCTGATTTACTTTGCTCAGTACCACTTGCTAAAGTGTATGATGCGCCTATACTTTTAACTAATAGTGATAGGCTTAGTAATGAAGTAAAAGACGAGCTTAAGAGGCTCGAAGTTAAAAAAGTAATTATTGCAGGTGGGGAGGGTGCTGTATCTAAGAAAGTTGAAGAAGAGATTAAAAAGATAAATAACATATATGTTGATAGAATAGCAGGTAGTGATAGATATGAGACATCAGCAGTTATTGCAAATAAGCTATTAGAAGAAGCAGCAACTAAAAATATTAAGGTGGATGAAAGTTGTGCATTAGCTTCGGGAAATGGCTTTGCAGATGCACTATCAATTGCACCTATAGCAGCTATCAATGTAATGCCAATATTGCTTACAGAAAAAAATGAGATTCCTAAGAGTATTAAATATTATATCTCAAATGCAGAGGTTTCAGTAATTTATTTAGTTGGAGGGGAAGACTGCATATCTCCAAAGGTTGAAATTACTGCAAAAAATATTGCTGAAAATGCACCTATCAGATTATACGGAAAAGACAGATATGAAACAAATGTTAATGTAATTAAGTACTTTGAAAAAGAGTTAAACTTTAATAATATTTTTGTAGCTGTGGGAGAAGGCACTTTAGGAAATGAATTTGCAGATGCATTGTCTGGAGCAGCATTAGCAGCTAAGAATGGAGCACCTATGTTTTTAACATATAAAAATATTGGTAAGCCTGTAGAGGAGTATCTTAAAGAAAAATCTAAAGGCATAAGCAATGCCAAATTAGTAGTTTTAGGAGGAGAAGCAGCGGTACCTAGCACAATAGTTGATAATATAAAAAATATAATTGATAAAGATGGAAATAATAATTCTTCCGATTTCGGGAACTAAGAAGAGAAGCACAGAGTTTGAAGTGAAATAAAAGAAACTGGCGCACTAAGTAATTAGTGTGGCAGTTTCTTTTTTATGCAAAAAATACGATTTCAAGCCCAAAATGCTCGGAAAAAGGTGTAAAATATGATGTATGTTAAGCCTCAATTTTTTTATTTAAAAAACTTTGCAGCCCTTGAAAATAAAAGACTTTAACAAAAGAATAGTAGTGTTAACTTTACACTACCAATATAACAAGGAGAGATAAATTTATGATACTGACAGAAACACATTTGCATACAAAAGAAGTTAGCCCCTGTGGGAGCGTATCTGCAAAGGAAATACCATCATTATACAAAGAAAAGTGTTATGGCAACATAATCGTAACTGACCATTTTAAGGAAGATTATTTAGAACAATTGTCAAGCAATAAAAATAAAGCCTTGGATTTATGGCTTAAAGGTTATCGAATTGCACGCGAAGAAGGAGAAAAAATTGGTGTTAATGTATTTTTGGGTATGGAGATTAATCTTAATGAATCTAAAAACGAATACCTAATATACGGAATAACGCAAGACTTTGTGTTACAAAGTGACGGCATTTTTGATTTAAAAATCAATGAACTTTACAAGTTAGTAAAAGAAAATGGTTGTTTAATTTATCAAGCCCATCCTTTTAGAAACTATTGCAGCCCACAAAAATGTGAATATTTAGATGGAATTGAAGTTTACAACGGAAATATGAGGCACGACTCCCATAACGATAAGGCACTTGACTATGCTGTAGCAAACAACATGAAGATTTTATCTGGAAGCGATTTTCATGAATATGAAGATTTGGCTCATGGCGGAATTTACTTACCGGAATATGTTAAGACAAATTTTGAACTTGTAAAATATCTGTCAACAAATGTTCCTGAATTCAAAAAGAGCTAAATATCGATCAAAACATTCTTCCCATCATTTAACTTATGTGAAGACGGCTGGAACCGCCGCGAAAGCTTTTCCCGCACCAATGATGCTGGGTCCGAGAATATATGAATGGATATATGAATATAGATATGATGGAATGTATTTTTCGGCTAATACTGATTTATAAGAGGTGTTTCATATAAGCAGGTTTGTTATAATTTTAACCCGTAAAGAAGCTGTAAGGATGGGGGCAGCATTGCTGTTATGCATAGGTTTACTCTGTGGGGTAGCATATTATGCAAAATCTACTCAATCTTCATTCAAGCCATCTGGAGGAGAGTATGTGATTTTAGCTAACAATGACCTTGGAATGCACTGCATACAACCTGATTATTCGGCTTTCCTTATACTTCCCCCCGGTAATAATCTTGGGGTGCAGGTATTCGAAAAGGGTAAGGATAAGGCAAAACTGATAACCTCAGGTATCACTTTGGAATACGAGGTAAATGACAACACGTCTTCTGCCG
>ENA-UOOK01004754-UOOK01004754.1-fermentation-metagenome-genome-assembly--contig:-NODE-4754-length-14256-cov-4.002887_pt1 | contig 14256 bp, 17 predicted proteins | sample MGYA00245777_ERZ724023 | MGnify/ENA primary metagenome ERZ724023 (study PRJEB28704, sample SAMN03018312) | fermentation metagenome | biome: anthropogenic terrestrial biome; feature: soil; material... | reverse complement strand
TTTGACTATATTCTAAGTTAGCATAGCCGTTATAATTATTGTGTAAATAGCTTAGGTTATAAAGCTGTTGAGCTTTGTTTTTGTAGATTCAAAATTGGCCGGTGGCACGATGCCTTTTAGAATTTCTTTGGTAATATCCCAAAGCCTGTCATGTTCTTTGCCCAGCAAAACAAGCACCCGGGAGCTTTGTGAGTTAAAGGCGCTGGGAACGTGTTTGACAGCCTGTTCTACCAGCTCAATAATTTTTTCGTCCGGAAGTATGGATTCCTTTCCGATTGCATAGAAGGAACGGCGTTCTTTCATTGCATCAAGCAAAGACTTCTTTATCATTTTTATCAGCTTCCTTTTTTGTTATTATAATTGAAATATATGGATATTTTATTAATGACTATACGCAATATATGCATAAAAATAAAGGTTATACAGTGTAAAACTTTTTACAGAAATTCCGCACAGAGTAGAAAGAGGCTATCTGTATCCTCCGCGTCTGGAAGGGGTTACAGACAAATCATTCTCATCCTTGTTTGGAAATACTATAGCTATAGTATAATACGGGTACTTCAGAAAATCAATACTAATTTGGTATAATTTTTAAATATGAAAATATAAAAAATATTAACAACAGATAATGGAATGATCACTTTCTGTGTGCTATAGTTTAACAAATGATGGATTTTGTTTTTAAAAGCAGGAAAGAAGGGCTATCATGCACAGGATTCTTTGTATCGGAAACAGCTTTTCTCAGGATGCTACGGCGTATTTGTACGATATGGCAAAGCAGGGCGGAACTGACGTTAAAACAGTCAATCTGTATATTGGCGGCTGCCCGCTGAAAACCCATTGGGAAAATGCCGAAAACAATCATGCTCTTTACCAGTATGAACTGAATGGAAAAGGTATGGGGAAAATGGTGTCGATTCGGGAGGCACTTCTGGAAGACTACTGGGACATTGTTACGATGCAGCAGGCAAGCCACGACAGCGGGCTGGAGGAAACCTACTATCCGTATCTGACCAGCCTTTCGGAATATGTTAAAAAATACGCTCCCGGCCCTGAACAGATGATTCACAAAACCTGGGCTTATGAGCAGGGCTCCCTGCACTCGGCTTTCCCCCGCTACCAATGCGATCCTGAAGTGATGTACCGAGCGCTTTCGGCAGCATATCAGAAAGCGTCCGAGGCAATTCATGCCCGGCTGATTCCCAGCGGAGACATTGTCAGGAGGCTTACCGGGAGAAAAGAGTTTGATGCTTTTCGCGGTGGACAGTCCCTTTACCGCGACGCTTTTCATATGCATCTTATTTACGGCCGGTATGCGTTAGCCGCGGTTTGGTATGAATTTGTTCTTCGCGGCAATGTGCTTGCTAATTCTTTTGTACCGCCCAGTGATAAGCTGGTCGATCAGGGACTGCTGAAGCTGATAGCCCAAACGGTTCATGAAATGATAACCGGCTGAAAGGAAGCAGAAAGATAAAAAAGTTTCTTTTGGTATTTTTACCAAAAGAAACTTTTTTATTTTATCTTGACAAGATGACAATATTGTATATACTTAATATATACAATATTACTTTAGGCGGTGCACTGTTTTTTATGAATATACTGATCAGTAATTCCAGCGGGCAGCCTATTTATGAGCAAATTGTCAGCCAGATTAAAAGCATGATCCTGACCGGCGAGTTGAAGGCGGGGGACGCCCTGCCTTCCATGCGTCTGCTGGCAAAAGAGCTTCGCATCAGCGTGATTACCACCAAGAGAGCCTATGAGGAGCTGGAGCGGGAAGGCTTTATCTTCTCAGTGACCGGCAAAGGGAGCTTTGTGGCTGAAAAAAATACCGAATTTGTGAAGGAAGAGAATCTGCGGCAGATGGAGGAAGCCATGCAAAAAGCGGTGGAACTGGCCAATCTTTGCGGCGTTTCCTTAAGCGAGCTGACTGAGACGCTCCGGCTGATTTATAAAGGAGAGTAAACCATGGAACATGCGCTTGAGTTTAGAGAGGTTACCAAACAATATACCGGTTTCACCCTTGACCGTGTGAGCCTGCAGCTTCCCAAAGGCTGCATTATGGGGCTGATCGGGGAAAACGGCGCGGGAAAGAGCACCATGATCAAGCTGATTATGGACTTGATCCGTAAAGACGGCGGGGCTATCACCGTTTTAGGGCAGGACAGCGTAAACCTTCCCAGGCAGACAAAGGAAGCGGTCGGCGTGGTAATGGACGAATGCTGTTTTCCGGAATATGTGAACCTGCAAAGCGCCAATAAAATCATGAAAAGCATTTACAGGATGTGGGATGAAACCAAATTCCAGGAACTGGTCCAGAGGTTTTCCCTGCCGGAGAAAAAGACAGTCAAGGAATATTCCCGGGGAATGAAAATGAAGCTGTCCATCGCAGTGGCGCTTTCTCACCGTCCTCAGCTGCTGGTTCTGGACGAAGCCACCAGTGGGCTTGATCCGGTTGTCCGCAATGAAATACTGGATGTTTTTTTGGACTTCATTCAGGACGAAACTCATTCCATCTTCATGTCCTCCCATATTCTCAGTGACCTGGAAAAGGCTTGTGATTACATTACTTTCCTTCATCAGGGAAAGGTGATCTTCAGCGATGAAAAAGACAGGATCACAGAACAATACGGCGTGCTAAAATGTTCTGAAAAAGAACTGGAAAGTATTGACCCTTCCCTGATTGTGGGCAAGCGGAAAAATGCCTTTGGAGCGGAGGCCCTGGTGCTGAAAAGCAAGCTGCGGGGTGGTTATCTTATCGATAACGCAACGGTTGAGGATATGATGCTGTTTTATATAAAGGAGAAGGAACAATGATCGGGCTTTTAAAGAAAGACGTTATGAGCTTTTCAGGGCAGACGAAAATCTATCTGCTCGTTATTCTGTTGTACGGAGTGTTTTCTTTTTTCAGCAAAGACGCCAGTATGTTTTCCGTGTTGGTTTCCCTATTTGGAGCGATGTACGTAGTAACCGCCATGGCATATGATGAGAAAAGCGGCTGGAACAAATACGCGCTGACTATGCCCGTTTCCCGGGACGATATTGTGATTGCCAAATATCTGCTGGGGGCGCTGTTCACCGCCTGTGCTTTTATATTGAATATCGTTATGGCTTTTGCGGTTGCTCCCGGTAATCTGCTGGAATCCATTTATCAGGTGTTACCCTTTGCGGGAATCGCGCTGTTTTATATTGCGGTAGTTTTGCCCATTCTGTTTAAGCTTGGGGTAGAAAAAGGGCGCATGATGATGCTGGTTGCCTTCTTTGCGCCAACTATTCTTTTTCTTTTCATCAAGGAATCCGGAATAAATCTTGACTGGCTTACCGAAGATTTGCTTAACCGCATCATCCCGTTTACTCCGGTTTTTATAGTATTGCTTTTAATCGGCTCCGCTTGGCTTTCCTGCCGGATTTTCAGAAAAAAGGAGCTGTAAACAGAATAAAAAGGTCCCTGCAAAGCAGGGACCTTTTTATTTATTAGCAAATTATTCCGTCATCAGCTTGCAGACCAGATCGGCGTATTCCACTGGATCCTCGACAGGAAGTCCTTCGATGAGCAGGGCCTGATTGTAAAGAATCTTGCTGTAAGCAGAAAGCTTGTCTTTATCCTGACCGAACAGAGCTTGCAGCTTTTCAAATACCGGATGGCCAGCATTTATCTCCAATACCCGTTCCGCCGAGACCTTCTGATTACCCGGCATAGCGTTTAACACCTTCTCCATTTCCAGAGAAATCATGCCGTCGCTGGTAATGCAGACCGGGTGGCTCTTTAGGCGTTTGGATATACGCACCTCTTTCACCTTGTTTTTTAATGCCTCGCCCATAAAGGAAAGCAAATCCTTGCTTTCCTCGGCTTTGCTTTCCTCTTCCTTGGATTCTTCTGGTTCAAAGCCCAGATCGCCGGCGGAAACGGATTTAAACTCTTTTTCCTCAAAGCTGCGAAGCGCCTGAACGGCAAATTCATCCACATCGTCGGTCAGATAAAGAATTTCAAAGCCTCTGTCCTTGACAAGCTCGGTCTGGGGCAGCTTGTCCAATTTATCCGCAGATTCGCCTGTCGCGTAATAAATATATTTCTGCTCAGACTTCATGCGCTCAACATACTCTTTCAGCGTGACAAGCTTTTTTTCAGAGGAGGAGTAAAACAGCAGCAGATCCTGCAGTAATTCCTTATTGGCACCGAACTGATTGTAAACGCCAAATTTTAGCTGCAGGCCGAAGTTTTTGAAAAAGTCCTCATACTGATCCCGCTCGTTTTCCAGCATGGATAAAAGTTCGGATTTGATTTTCTTTTCCAGGCGGGAGGCAATGAGCTTGAGCTGCCGGTCGTGCTGGAGCATTTCACGGGAGATATTGAGGGATAAATCCTGGGAATCCACCAGACCCTTTACAAAACTGAAATGATCTGGGAGCAGGTCGGCGCATTTATCCATAATCAGGACACCGCTGGCGTATAGCTGCAGCCCTTTTTCATATTCCCGGGTGTAATAGTTATAAGGCGCTTTGGCTGGAATAAAGAGCAGCGCCTTGTAGGTGGATGCGCCTTCTGTGCTGCTGTGGATAATCCGGGCGGGGTTTTCATAATCGAAAAATTTTTCTTTATAAAAAGCGTTGTAATCCTCGTCGGTCACTTCGTTTTTATTTTTGCGCCAGATGGGTACCATACTGTTGACGGTTTCAATCTCGGTGTAGGATTCATACTCGTCCTTATCTAATTCGTTGGCCTTTTCTTTCAGACGGCTTTTTTCCATTTCCATTTTGATGGGGTAGCGGATATAATCGGAGTATTTTTTGGTAAGCTGGGACAGGCGATAGGTCTGCAAAAATTCGTCGTAGCTTTCATCCTCGGTGTTCGGCTTAATATGCAGGATAATCTCGGTGCCTGTGGCGTCTTTTTCGCAGGGCTCAATGGTATAGCCGTCCGCGCCGGAGGACTGCCAGCACCAGGCTTCGTCAGAACCATAGGCTTTTGTCTTTACCGTCACTTTATCGCTGACCATGAAAGCGGAATAAAAGCCCACTCCGAACTGGCCGATGATGTCGATATCCTCCTGCCCATCGTTTTGCTGTTTAAAAGCAAGGGAGCCGCTTTTGGCGATGGTGCCGAGATTGTCCTCCAGCTCATCCCTTGTCATTCCGCAGCCGTTGTCCGTGATTGTCAGGGTGCGGCCTTCCTTGTCGGGGATGATGTGAATGGCAAAGTCTGCGGGATTGACCGAGCCGTCGCCGATGTGCATGGTTTTGAAATACAGCTTGTCGATAGCGTCGCTGGCGTTGGAAATCAGTTCCCGCAAAAAGATTTCCTTGTGGGTATAGATAGAATTAATCATCAGATCCAGCAGGCGCTTCGATTCCGCCTTAAACTGTTTGGTTTCCATAGCGTTTTCATCCTTTCCTGGTAAATAAACATAACTCCGAAATATCCCTGATAAGATACGGCGGAGTAATTGTCTTAATATAAGGCTTGAACTAAGCCCAAAGACGGCCTGTGAGCCAAAAATAATTATACCAAAAAAGTGCAGAAAATGCAAGATGAACACTTCTCAGGAGAAAAGGAAAGAAAACAAAAATTCCGGTCTGGCGGTTGCAAATACGGCAGAATTTGCCTATAATAAAAACAATCGTCATTACTTAAAAATTTTGAAGTGAGGAAGCAGTATGCAGCACGGATTTATTAAGGCCGCCGTCGCCACGCCAAATATCAAAGTGGCCGACTGTGAATATAACGCGGAAAAAATAGTGGAGTTATTAAAAAAAGCAGACGGGCTGGCGGCGCAGCTTTTGGTTTTGCCGGAGCTTTGCATTACCGGCTATACCTGCTCTGACTTGTTCTTTCAGCAGCCCCTGCTGGAGGGAGCAGTCAGCGCGCTTTTTACGATAGCGGAGCAGAGCAGGGGGATTTCTACAGTGCTGGTTGTCGGCCTGCCGATACTAAAGGACGGCAAGCTGTACAACGTTGCCGCCGTATTGTATAACGGAAAGATATTGGGGTTTGTTCCAAAAAGCCATCTCCCTAATTACAGCGAGTTTTATGAGCTGCGCCACTTTACGCCGGCTCCTGCAGAAAATGGCGTTGTCGAGGCAAATGGAACGACTTATCCCTTTGGGACAAAGTTGTTGTTTTCCTGCAAAGGAATGTCATCCTTTTGTCTGGGTATCGAAATCTGCGAGGATCTGTGGGTGCCTTGCCCACCGTCGTCGGGACATGCTCTGGCAGGAGCTACTCTTATCGCCAATCTGTCCGCCAGCGATGAAACCATCGGGAAAGACAGCTACCGCCGGAATCTGGTAACCTCCCAGTCCGGGCGGCTGGTCTGCGGCTATTTGTATGCCGATGCGGGGGAAGGGGAATCCACCACCGATCTGGTGTTTTCCTCTCACAGCCTGATTGCTGAAAATGGCGCGGTTTTATCTGAAACCCCTCCCTTTACCCAAAGTTTTGCCTGTTCCGAAATCGACGTGGAACGCCTGTGTAACGAGCGGCGCAAGATGAATACCTTTTCTCCTGTTAAAAATGAGGGGTATGAAACGGTTTATTTTGAAATGCCTGTACGGAATATTCCCCTTACCCGGACGGTTGCCATGCAGCCCTTTGTTCCCGGCAATCCGGAGGAAAGGGAGGCCCGGTGCGAAAGCATTTTGTCCATGCAGTCTTACGGGCTGAAAAAACGGCTTTTACATGCTAATTCAAAGACGGCGGTACTGGGGATTTCCGGGGGGCTTGATTCCTGTTTGGCTCTGCTGGTATGCGTTCGGGCCATGGATTTGCTTCATCGTCCCCATACCGATATCGTAGCGGTCACCATGCCTTGCTTCGGCACCACGGCCAGGACAAAATCCAATGCGGAAAAGCTGTGCGAGGCGCTGGGCGTTACTTTCCGATGTATCGATATCACAGCCGCGGTCAATCAGCATTTTCAGGATACCGGTCACGACCCGCGGAATCACGACGTGACTTTTGAAAACTGTCAGGCCAGAGAACGCACTCAGGTGCTCATGGATATCGCCAACCAGACCGGCGGGCTTGTTATCGGTACCGGCGATCTATCCGAGCTTGCCCTTGGCTGGGCTACCTATAACGGTGATCATATGTCCATGTATGGGGTCAACGCCTCGGTGCCGAAAACGCTGATCCGGCACATGGTGCGCTATTCGGCCGATATTGCGAAAGACGAAAATTTGAGAAAGGTGCTTTTGGATATTCTGGATACGCCGGTCAGCCCCGAGCTGCTCCCGGCGGAAAACGGGGAAATCTCCCAGAAAACCGAGGACATTGTGGGACCGTATGAGCTGCATGATTTTTTTCTTTATTATGTGATGCGGTTTGGGTTTTCTCCGGAAAAGATTTATTATCTGGCAAAATACGCATTCGCAGGAACCTATGAAGATGCCTTTATCAAAAAGTGGCTGGTAAGCTTTTATAAGCGTTTTTTTGCCCATCAATTCAAGCGTTCCTGTCTGCCGGACGGCCCCAAGGTGGGTTCTGTTACCCTTTCTCCCCGGGGCGACTGGCGTATGCCCAGCGACGCTTCGGCGGCGTTGTGGCTGAATCGGGCGGAGAACCTGTAAAAGGAGCGGGATAATAATGGAACCGATTGATGACAGCCTGCGGCAATATATAGCGGAAAAGATTCTGCCGCAGTACCAGGATTATGACAAAGGGCATCGTACCGACCATATTCTAAGTGTAATCGAAAACAGCCTGGATATTGCCGGGGATTACGATGTGAATATCGAAATGGTGTATGTCATTGCCGCTTATCATGATATTGGAATGAGGTATGGCAGAAAAGACCATCATCTTACTTCGGGAAAGGTTCTGGCAGAGGATAACAACCTGCGGGAGTGGTTTGACGAAAATCAGCTTGAAATTATGAAAGAGGCGATTGAGGACCACCGTGCTTCCAACGATTACGAACCCAGAAGCCTGTACGGAAAAATCATCAGCGAAGCGGACCGGGTGATTGACGCCGAAACCATTCTTTATCGCACCATGGAATATGGGAAAGCCCGTTTCCCCGATTATAGCTTTGACGAGCAGGCCGAACGGGTCTATAAGCATGTAAAAGAAAAGTACGGGGAACACGGCTACCTAAAGCTGTGGCTGAAAACCGGGAAAAATGAGAAAGGGCTTTCAGAGCTCAGGGAGCTTTTAAAGGATAAAGACAAATTCATTAATTTGTGCGGGAAATATTATTAATAAAAACCCGGTAAAGCGTCTGGACCAGCGCTTTACCGGGTTTAAAAATTTCGGAAATCATATTTAAAAGTTCTCATTCCGTCTTTGCTTGCGGAGGGCATTCCTGCGCTCTCCTGCCTGCCATTCGGCCCGTTCCTCGTCGGTTTCCAGAAGCAGCCCGGGAACCCGGCAAGGATGCCCGCCATCATCCAATGCCACTAAAACAAGATAAGCCCGGTTGATTAAAATACGTTTTCCGCTGAGCATTTCAATATAGGTGTCTACCCGTACCTCCATGGAGGTGTTTCCCACATAGGTGACCTGACCGATCAAAATAACAGTGCTGTTGACATAAGCGGCCGATTTAAATTGCAGATTATCCACGGCGGCGGTGGTTACGTCCATATTGCAGTGCCTTCGGGCCGTGACCGCCGCCACCACGTCGATCCATTCCATCAGCTTGCCGCCGAAAAGCCGCTTGGAGCCGTTAATGTGCTCCGGCATCAATATCTGTATCTGCTCCGTGCGGGAGCTGTTTACTGTTTTCAGGGTTCTTTTATCATCCATGCGGATATTCCTCCGTCAGTGTCATTTATTTGCCGTGTTTTGAATATGTCTTTGCCTGATTTCTCTGCTGTTTCTGTTGAGAGCGGTAAGAGCGTCCCCGATTTCCTTTACCCTTTGGGGGGAGAGAACGCCGTTTCGTTCTCTGATGACTGTTTTCACTGCGAGGGGAATCTGCCTCATAGAAAGCAGATTTTCCGGCAGGGGATCAATGTATACCTTGCAGGCATCGGAAAACACCGTCACTGCATGAAAATAGATGTCGTTTTCCATTTCCAGCGCGGCCTTGACGGCCCGCTGATGAATCTGGTTCTGAAAAATTGGATTGTAAAACCTTGTTTTTTTATTTTTCCCAAAAATCTGTGTCCATTCCTTCGAGGATGGCGAGCCATACACCGCCCCGCTATAATTTTTCATCTCAAAAATATAAATACCGCTGGTATGGATCATGACCGTGTCGATTTCGGTTGTATTCCCATTTGGGCGGACAAGATAAATGTTGGGGAGAATTACCTTATGTCCTGGAATACGGTACAGCTTTTGATACAAATGATATTCTCCGGTGGCGCCTTTGTCAAATAAAACTTTTAACAGGCTGTGTCCTCCTGACCTGTGATACCGATAAAAGCGCCGAAGCTTTATAAGAACAGCGAAAACAGCAGGGAAAAGAATAAGCAGTAAAAGCGGAATCAGAAGGGCCCTCTGTTCTATCCATAAATCCGCCATTCTGATACTCCTTAAAAAATAATAGCTTCAAGCTTTTAGCCTGAAGCTATTATAACATACTCTTTTATAACAATAAAGAAAAGCGCGCAGAGACTTCCGGGCTACTGTTTGACGTCGGTCGGAACGGATTGAAACAATCCTGCCCGATGAAGTGCTTTTTTCAGGGCAATGGACAAGGGTACCGCCACGGCTACGGCGATAATGCCGTTTACCAACGAGATTCCTGTTTTTCCGGCAACGATGGGCCATACTCCCTCCCAGGGCAGACCGGCTACAAATCGCTGCGTAATCAGGGTTTTGGCGGCGTAAAGAAGAACGTAGGTCAATGAACCGCCTGCCGCCGCGACAATGGGTTTCGCGATTCCTTTTCCGAAGCCCTTGTAGGCAAGCAGACCGGCTACCAGTCCCATAAAGAACTTATTGATAAAGGTGATCCACGCTTCTGAGGCATATTCGCTGGTCAGGTCAAACAGTGCGGACCCGATCCCCGCGGCAAGCCCGCCGGGAAGCCCGCCGAAAAGCAGACCGCTTAAAAGGCAGAACACATTGCCCAAATGAAGCATGGTGCCGTCCAAGCCGATGGGGATTTTGATGCGAAGATTGGTGCCGACAAAAACCAGAGCGGCCATCAGGCCGATAGCGACAATCTGTTTTACCGTAAATTTACTTTTTTCATTCATAAGAATCCCCCGTTTAAAAACTTATAGTAATAGCAGTATCATTTAAACGGAGCTGGTACAATCCGTTTTTACAGGACCTCGTATCCGGTAAGCGTTTCCCTGACCGACAGCATGGGCAATACTTTTTCCAGCATGACTCCATAGCGGGTGTCGGTGGCATAGCTGAAGGTGATCTTAATTGCGGCCTCCACAAAATGGGTGGCACGCTCCATGGCGATAGGCAGGCTATCGCCGCACAGCATGGAGCCGGTCAGCACGCTGGCATAAATATCGCCGGTGCCGGGATAGGATACCGGGACGTAGTTGCATTTTACAATCCAAAAGGCGTTTTTGCTGCGGTCATAGCCGATATTGGCCATTTCCCCGGTCATCATGGGCACGCCGGTCACCACCACATATTTCGGCCCTTTTTCCGAAAGCTTCACCAGCATTTTTCTGGCATCGGTCCGGGAAAGGCACTGATCGGAATAATCCTGATTTAACAGAATGTAACCTTCTGTCAGGTTGGGGGTGATGATATCGGCAATGGAGATGAGCTCAGCCATGCGTCGGCGGATGTCTGCCGTACAGGTGCGGTAAGCCTTCCCATGATCACCCATTACAGGATCCACCACTGCCAAAGCGCCGGGGTAACTGCGGAAAAATTCCAGGCAGTGGTCGATCTGTTCCTGAGAACCTAAAAAGCCGCTGTAAACGCAGTCAAAATCGACGCCGATTTTTTTGTAATGGGCAAGGCAGGGGCTTATGTAGTCGGTAAGATCACGAAAGACTACGTCGCCAAGCCCGCCCGTATGGGAGGAAAGTACCGCAGTGGGCACCGCCACCGCCTGGACGCCCATAGAAGAAAGCACCGGCAAAATCACCGACAAAGAGCATCTTCCAAAGCCGGACAGATCATGGATGGCGGCAACGCGCAAGGGATTGTTGGACATAAAAAGCTCCGTTTCCACAAGCAGCCGGCCTTACGCGGTCAACCGGTATGGCCGCTCGCAGGCTGTCTGTTTAATTTCATTATAAGAAGGAACTGCCGTAAAAGCAAAAAAGGGTTTTTCTTTTTGCAAAGCGGCAAATTTTCTATTGTGCATAAATATCAGTATATATTTTTTTATTCTCTTTGGCAATTATTCTGTAGAAAAAAAGTAGAATACGCAGAACAAAAAACGGGGTTATATAAAAGGATAAAATGCAGCCGTTCGATTTCAGCAAATGTTGTTTAAAATGTAAAAAATAAATGGTAAAAAGTGATGGGGTTAAATTTTATTTTACAGCAAAAAATAAAGATGCAATAAAAAAAGGGAGGATTTTTACATGAGCAGATCAACCGGTTCCATGATTACCGGCCTTGCGCTGGGTGCAGCGGCGGGAATTGCCATTTCTGCCGTAGCCGGCGGGGCGATGTCCAATAAAAAAGCGGTGAAAAAACAAATCAACCGCGCTATCAGGACAATGGGCGGATTTATTGACAATGTATCGTCCATGGTTCGATAAAATAATTTAAACACAGTAAAAGAGCAGGCGTTTTGCTATAAACGCCTGCTCTTTTACTTTTTCGACGGAATTTCACTTTACAAACCATGGTAAGACCATGTATACTGAAATAGATTTTTTGTGTAAAGGAGCAAATAAGATGATTACCATAGAAATGGAAAACGGTAAGAAAATGAAGCTGGAGCTTTATCCGGAACATGCGCCGGAAACGGTGAAAAACTTTGAAAAGCTGGTGAAAGAAGGCTTTTATGACGGCCTGATTTTTCATCGTGTGATCGAAGGCTTCATGATCCAGGGCGGCTGCCCGGAGGGAACCGGCATGGGTGGCCCTGGCTACTCCATTAAGGGCGAATTTTCGTCCAACGGTGTGCCCAATAAGCTGAAGCATACCCGGGGCGCAATCTCCATGGCCCGGTCAATGGACCCCGATTCGGCAGGCTCCCAGTTTTTTATCATGCATCAGGATGCGCCCCATTTGGACGGCCAGTATGCTGCTTTCGGCAAGGTAGTTGAGGGCATGGACGTTGTGGATGAAATCGCCGGGTGCGATACCGATTTCCGCGACAAGCCCAAAAAAGAGCAGAAAATCAAAAAAGTGACCTGCGACTGAAAAGGAAAAAACAAACAGCCGGGAATGAAATTACTCATTCCCGGCTGTTTTCCTGCTGTTCCTGCCTGAATTCCTCCAGACAGTACTCAATCATGCTGACAACCACATTGTTGAAGCTGGTATGATTGCAGGCGGCAATATCGGTTACCGCATCGGCAATATTTTGAGGGAGATAGATGGTTTTGTAATTTGACACTACTTTTTGCTTGGTAGGTTTTGGTACGAAAGCCATTCTTATATCCCCCTTTTAAGTCCTATTATAAAAGACATGTTAAAAATAAAATACAACAGAAATTTCTGTTGTATTTTATCTAACAGGAGGGGTGTAGAATATAGCTGGAGGGATAAAAATGCCATATTGTGAGAATGTGTTCTGTGTTTATTGGAAAGGACAGTACTGTTCTTTAAACGAAATCTCGCTGGATGCGCAGGGGTCGTGTACAGACTGCGTTTATGTGCGGCTTGAGGAAAAATATCTGACACAAAAGCGCGAGGAAAGCAGACGGGATATGGAAAAAGAAGCTCCGTAAGCAATTGCTTACGGAGCCTTATCGCATTAGCGGCCTCATGAAGGCGTTCCTTTTTTCTTCCAAAACGGCAAATCCACTTCCAGCAGAATCACGGCGGCAATCACGATGATACCGCCCAAAAACATATTGACCGTGGGCTTGTCGTATCCCAGCAGTACCGAAAACAAACAGCCGAACAGGGACTCCATGCAAAGGATAATGGAGGTCTTGGTAGAGCTTAATTTTTTCTGGGCATGAGTCTGTATGTAGTAAGAGAATGCCGTATTGACGATGCCCAAAAACAGAATGGCAAAGATGCCTTTTGAATAATCCGCCGTTATGATCGATTTCGGCGTTAAAATCAGCAGAGTGACCAGTGAAAACGCGGCGGAGGTAACAAGCTGTAAAAAGGTCAGCTTAATGTTGTCACACCGGGTGCAGGCAAAACTGAGATAGGAAAAATGGGCGGCAAACACCACCGCGCAGGCAATGGTCAGCAAATCTCCCAGATTAAAGGCAAAACCTGCCTTAAAATCAAAGGTCAGAATAAACATACCCACAAGGCATAAAGCCGCGCAGAAAAACAGCTTGCTCTGGGGCTTGTTTTTAAAAATCGCCCAGGTGATGAACGGGACAAAGAGAACGTTGGTAGCGGTTAAAAAAGCGTTATTGGACGGGGTGGTCAGGGAGTTTCCAATAGTCTGGGTAACAAATCCCAGATACAGAAAAAAACCGGCGGTTACGCCGTACTTAATGTCCAACCGGGTAAAGCCCTTGAGCCGCTTATGAAACAGGGGATAAAAGACGGCTGCCCCGATAAAAAAGCGGAGAAATACGATCTGGGGCGAGCTCATACCGCTGTCGATGCAGACCCGGACGGCCACAAAGCCCAATCCCCAGAACAGGGCAACCGCCAGCAAAGAAAACTCATTAAGACACTTTCTATTCGATAATTTCATAAAACAGTCCTTTAAAGTGAACTTGTTTACCGGTTCCAGTACTTCCGGTCTAAGCTTCTGTGAGAAATGGCCTCGGCAATATGGCGGGTCTCCAGCACTTCGCTTTCTTCCAGGTCGGCAATCGTACGGGCCACCTTCAGAATACGGTCGTACGCCCTTGCTGAAAGGGAAAGCCGGTCAAAAGCGCTTTTCAGCGTGGACTTTGCCGGGTCGGAAAGGGGACAGACCTTCGGAAGCATGGCAGGGGTGATTCTGCCGTTGCAGGAAAATTCCATATTTTTATAACGCTCCCGTTGCAGCCGACGTGCCTTTTCCACTCTTATCTTTATATCGGCGGATTTTTCCGCCGACGCTTTAGAGGTCAAATCGTCGAACTCTACCGGCATTACCTCCACGTGAAGATCCAGCCTGTCCAGCAATGGGCCGGAAATGCGGGATAAATAGCGGGAAACCGCCTTAGGGGAGCAGGTGCATTCCCTAGCAGGATGCCCGTAGTAGCCGCAGGGGCAGGGATTCATAGCCGCCACCAGCATAAAGGAACAGG
>ENA-UOOK01004753-UOOK01004753.1-fermentation-metagenome-genome-assembly--contig:-NODE-4753-length-14258-cov-36.926494_pt1 | contig 14258 bp, 10 predicted proteins | sample MGYA00245777_ERZ724023 | MGnify/ENA primary metagenome ERZ724023 (study PRJEB28704, sample SAMN03018312) | fermentation metagenome | biome: anthropogenic terrestrial biome; feature: soil... | reverse complement strand
TCCACCGGAGCCCTATCCTCCACATGAAGAAGAGTATTTTTAGTATTACCAAATATATGGTCAATTATCCCATTTACACAGAAGGATTTACACTCCCGTAATTAAAACCTAATGCTGTTTAACTTGTTCTTCTTTTTTGCGATAAATATTTGTGGGCTGTCCTAAGAGATCGGGAACGATATTATCTAAGTCGAAAATATCATTAGCCTTGTGGGCGACCTCCAGTAATGCCTCCGCATCCGGGTCGTCATAATCTAAGGTCATGGTTTTAGAAGCGTGGCCGGCATTGTTCGAAACGGTTCCTATGTCCACGCCCGCCTTTAATAACTGTGTGATATTCGTGTGCCGCAGGCCGTGAAATTTAAGACTTTTCGGAAGATTGTTATCTTCCCGGAATTTAGCCCACCAACCGTCTATGCTGTTGGGGTGCATGGGCTTTCCGTTCCACTGGGTAAAAAGCAGATCGTTCTCTACCGGCTCCCCGTCCTCTGTTTCCACTTTGTTAACCCATTTATCCTCGCATTCTTCCCTCTGCTTATTCCGAGAAGCTATTATTTCCCTCAACAGCGGCGCCAAGCTTGCCGGTAAGGGTATGATCCTTTCGCCGCTTTCCGTCTTGGGGTTTTTTAAGAATATCTTCCCCTTAGTGTGCCTGATCGCTCTGCTGACATCTATTATGCAGTTCTCTAAATCTAGGGTGCTATCACCAATTCCTAAAATTTCTCCGCGCCTTTCCCCGGTGGTTGCGGCAAGCAGAGTAATACACTTATATTTTAGAGATTCATCCTTCAAAGCCTTAAGCAATTTTCGTGCCGGGTCCCGGGCAATGCTGGCCTTTTTCCTTTTCGGTATTTTGGTCGGCTTAACCTGCTCACAAGGGTTTTCGTCAAGCTCTTTTAGTTCTACGGCAAAAGAAAACATGGAGGAAATAATATGGAAATGCTTTTGAATAGATGCAGGGCTTAACCCACCGGGTTTTCCGTCTTTTCGTATCCCGTCCTCTTTGAGGTTATTCATAAAGTCATAGATCTCAGTAGGTTTAACCTTATCAATTACTTTATCTCCAAAAGCGGGCAGAATACGGCCATCTAAATACCCTTCATAGCTTTCTTTTGTTGCTTTAGATTCTCGTAAAAAGCGGACAGAAAGCTCCTTTACGGTCATTTTAGAGGGCTTTTTATCTACATCAGTAATAAATCTAGCTAAAGCCCTTTCCGCCTGAGTATCATCTTTGGCCGTTATGGACGTCGATTCTCCACGGTAACGGAGCTCGTAAGAATCTTTTCCGCGTTTTCGGTAGGAGCCAGCTGCGCGCCTTGTTTTTTTCTCTTCTGCTTCTGCCATATAATCACCTCTTTTCTTATTATTCCTTTGCGATTTTAATACACAGAGAGGAGAAGTGTGGAAGCATTTATTTTATATAGTACCAGAAAGGGGAAAAAGAGGGGAACAAATGTTCTGGAAGTTTTATTCAGAAAGAAAATAAGTAAGGTAAATAGCGTTTAGGGCATAAACAAGGGATCTTAGCTTTCTATAATTACTTTTCGCAATATCATTTATAAACAATACAGCTAAAAAGGATAGCCACCAAATGACAATTATTACAAGAAATATTCCTGCAAAGAGCAAAGTTGCGCTATCAATACCGGGAGTTTTAGAAAAAATATGTTTAGTATACTCTATCCAAACAGGAATAAACAGAGCTGCAAAAATCCCTGTTTTTATATAAGATGGTTTATTTGATTCAGCAGCCCTGGCCTTGATATCGGTTATAAGTAAAGACAAAGCTTCTTTTGATCTTATGCCTTGGGCCGAAAGATAATCTTTAAGCCTATTTTGTTTTGCTTCTGCCAAATTATAATTAATTTTAAATAACGATACTTTGGTAACTTGATACTTCATGCACAATGCAATATTCCTCTGTTCTATAATGACTATAAATATTGACATAATAGGAAAACACAATAAGACCAGCAAATGCCAACGCTTTGTTAGCACAGGAACTAAAGTGAGAATTGCAGTAGTTATTATAATAATGAAAATCTGTTTTCTTATAGACTTCCATTTGATGTAATCTCTAAGCGCAATATCGTCTGAATAAAAATAGATTAATTTATCGACCATCTTATGCACCTCTCAATTATGGCCTGCACACTTTGCACGGCGTATACCCTTCTTACTTTAAGGCCCGGCCATATGACCAGGCCCTGAAGCTTTACATGTTGATGGTAATTGTCCGGGTGGCATCGTCCCATTCGACTTTTGCGCCAAGTGCTTCGGCTACCCAACGGGCGGGGAGGAAGGTGCGGTCACCGGTAATCTCTGGTGAAGCGTCCATGGTTATAGGTTTTTTATTTACCTGCATCACAGGGCTCCCTATAACAAGGGCAATGTTAGTATTATTTTTTGATATACCAACCTTACGGGAGTTGCCGTCCCATGTTACCGCATCTTCGGCAACTCCCAAAGAATATGCCAGATAGCGGACGGGTACATAAGTGCGGGCACCCTTAATATAGGGCGCAACATCCATGGTTTTGACCTCTGGCTTATTATTTATTGCAGTTGTATCCCCTGCGCTTAAGACGGAATAGGTAGCAGTGCCAATCTCGAAAGTAGTGGCGAGGTATTTCTCGGCCCATGCGTCGGTTTTTTTATCTTCTTTGGCAGTAGTAGCATTAGTTGGTGAACTATCGCCACTGTCGCTAGTCCAGAGAGCGGGGTTTCCTAAACATTCTACAATACCGCCAACATAAGTATTGATTATTTCGTTTTTCCGTTCGCCATAAACGTAACCCGCAACGGTTTCGTCTGGCGTTCCGCCCTTTAATCCCATAACCGTATCGTGGCGGTTATTGTTCCCAAGGTATAAGAAAAACCTTGATAATTTATCTTTGGCTCCATTGGCTCCGCCATAAGGTTGTGGAGTGACGTTATGAATTTGAAATGTTGCATCTTCATTTACCGTTTTATAGACAGTTGATGTTACAGTCCCATTTGAGGACGACAATAAATCGACCCAAATCATGTAAACGTCATTATTGCTCATTTTGCCACTAGCAATTAAATTATCTATTGGCTCGAAAGCCATCACCGGCGCAACGACTACAAGCAGCAGCAAGGCCATCAGCAGCAGGGAAACAGGTTTACGCATGGTTTTACCTCCTTTGTTGGGCGTGTATCTACGTTCCTAGTTTTACCAATATAATACTGCCTTTAGGGTAAGAATACAAGGGAGGTGATGGTCGGAAATGGCTGCAGAAAGGTATTTTGATGGAAAGGGGTGTTAGGAATATTCTTTTAAGCCCTCCGCTTACAGGGTGCTTTTCTTATGGCATAATATGCTAAAATAATTATCAGGAGTTGTCGCTAGGCGGTTAGGTCACTTTCCCGCGAGGGGAGGTGATGCCTATGATTACATATGGCGAATTGTTTCAATTCTGCTTAGTAATCTTGGGAGTTATTTCCCTGAGCATTATGCTCAGAAAATAATAAGGCCGCCTTTTTGAGTAAGGCGGCTTACCGCATTTCGGACCTGCCGCCCTTCCCAAAGCGGCAACTCCTTTATTAATTGTATGATAACATCTGGAAAAAGAATCGTCAAATAAGGCTCTGGCTGATATAGTCAGGGCTTTTCTTATATCTAGATTTTGAAACATAATGCCTTTATGATTCAGCAACGATCTTAAATGTCGTAGTATGGTATAATTTAGGAAAAATATAAGGAGGCCATTTTATGAAAAAGAGCAATATTTTACTCTCATTACTATTGGCACTGATGTTTATGTTCGCGCTAGGGGGAGCAGGAGCTAGTGCGGCAACAGTCGGTGAACAATTATTATCACCAGAAGATAGTTGGCAAAGGGTTGATGATACTTCAAGTCAATTTTCTTATATTGGTAGCTGGACTTCTTACGATAATAATAATTATCATTATAATTCAAATTATAAAGTTACAAAGGAAATAGGATCAGAGGTGAAATTTAATTTCATCGGTAGTGCGTTGAGGATAATTGCGACTCAAGATAGCGCAAATAATGTTGGAGGCCTACATACTGTTTATATAGATGGGATTAACTGTGGAATTTATAAAAATCAACCAAAGACAACCTTATTAAAATGTAAGCTTTTATTTGAAAAAGCTGAATTAACCTATGGTGAACATTATGTAAGGATTGTAACTGAAGATTATTATAACACTAATTATGGAGCTAATTGGGACTGTATTGATATTAATGATTCCGGATCAATTAAACCTTATGATCCTTTTACAGGCAGTACAGCAACCAATCTAACAGCAACTGCCGGGGATGCACAAGCAGCCCTATCCTGGACTGCGGTAGATGGAGCAACAAGTTATAACATCAAAAGGTCTTTGACTACAGGCGGGCCATACGAAACGGTCGGAAGTAGTGTATATGCCGAGTATACTGATACTGAATTAACCAATGGAACAACCTACTACTATGTTGTTACCGCTATTACCGCCAGTGGCGAAAGTGCCAATTCCAATGAGGCTTCGGTAACTTCGCAACAGGGCGTCACTCCACCAACAGGTAACGGGACCCTGATTGTAACTGTAGCCAATAATGAAGATCGCGAATATAATTTGACCATGTCAGAGATCCAGGCATTCATTAATTGGTATAATAACCGGTCTACCGGTGGTAATGTCTACATAATTGAGAAACCAGCTGCCGGGGCTTATACCAGAATTAAGGATTATCTGATATTTGATAAGATAGTAGCCTGGGAAGTTAAAGAGTATTAATATCTTCTACAGGAAATTTACCAGTAGTATCGCATAATTCGGATTTTGATTATAAATTTTTAAGATCTGCCTGCGAACATTGCAGTTTACCATTGTTTTCTAATCCTTGTATTGATACTTTGAATCTTTCTCGACGTTTGATAGACGATGTGGAAAATTATAAACTAGCAACCCTTCTGGAATACTTTAAAATCGAAGTTAAAGATAGGCATCGCAGTATTGAGGATTGTTTGAGTACCAAGCAGCTTTATGACAAACTCATTGAAATCCAGCAAGGCAAGGAATAGAGAATCCATTTTATAGGTAATATTTTAGTGTGTTCCCCGCGAGTGCGGGGGTGATCCTACCCCCACAATGATAGGGTGCAATTCTTCGATCGTGTTCCCCGCGAGTGCGGGGGTGATCCTGAAGTTGATGTTAAGCCGCCACTGGTTCTCAAGTGTTCCCCGCGAGTGCGGGGGTGATCCTAGGAGCAGGCAAAAAATGAAGCCGTTACCCAGGTGTATAATGCTCCCAAGTAGTGAGAGACACATATAAGCCAAAGATAAGCTAAACTAAGAGTATGGAAAAGCGAAATCGTTACACAGCTGAATCCAAAGCTAATGTAGTACTTGAACTCCTATGGATTGTCACTGCCGGGAGTATTGGCAACAACCCTGAAGGAATCGTGGGAAAGGGGACAAAAATAAATGCAAGTGGTAGAAACTAACCTCAAGGTTTGTATTGACCCCGGTCACGGCGGGAAAGACCCGGGAGCGGTTGGAAACGGTCTTCAGGAGAAGGATATTACCCTACACATAGCCCTTGAAACCGCCAGGATACTCAGAGCCGCGGGACAGATGGTAATCTTAACCCGGGAAACTGACCGGTATATCGACCTGACCGCTGAGCGGACCCCAGCAGCGGACATTAGCGTGAGTATTCATGTTAATTCAGGCGGCGGGCAGGGCCTGGAAACCTGGGTGTCCCTTTTTAATCGGCCGGCAGAATCTAAGATGCTGGGCCAGGCCATCCAGGCTGGCATCCTGAGCCGAGTCCCTTTCCATAATCGGGGACTGAAGACCGGAAAGAACGCTGCCGGCACTGCGGACTATTTGTATATGTTGCGTAAGCCGATGGGCGTGGCTGTGCTGGTAGAGTGCGGGTTTATTGATTCTGGAGCCGATGCCGCTATTTTGGGGTCGCCGGAAAACCTGAAAAAGATTGCCCGGGGCATTGCAGGTGGAGTGGCGCAGTACCTGGGCGTGAAAGGAGAAGACAAGGATATGCTGGTAAAATTAAACCTAAAAACAGATGTAGACTTGCCTGAAGCCAAAATAGAGGTGAATGGTAAGTATATCTCTACGGGGGTAATCCTGAACGTGGCCGGTGAGGATACAGCTTATGCGCCGATCCGTGTTGTAGCGGAGGCCTTGGGGGCTACCGTGAACTGGGATGACAGGACGAAGACGGTATTGATTGAGAGTAGGTGATATTACCCGCAGGGATTATGTTACCAACAACTGTATTAGTTTAAAAACCCTGATATTTTTTATAAATTTATATATATGGGAGACTTGGAACAGTCAATAAATTGTATTTTAATGAGGAAAAGTATTTTCAACAATTTTGCTAAACCCGATAAAGAGCAGGTATAATTAATTGGGGATACAGCCCAATAAGAAAAACGAGGAGGGTGTTTAGAATGGGTCATAGTTTACCGGATTTACCGTATGCCTACGATGCGCTGGAACCTTTTTATGATGCAGAGACCGTAAGATTGCACCATGACATGCATCATAAATCTTATGTCGACGGTTTGAATAGTGCGGAAAGCAAATTGAGCCAGGCCCTGGAAAAAGGCGACTTCGCTTTAATTAAACATATTGAACGGGAATTGGCCTTCCACGCCTCCGGCAATATCCTGCACACTATCTTTTGGGAAAACATGAAACCTGGTGGCGGCGGAGCGCCTGACGGTGCGATTGCTGAACTGATTGAACGTGATTTCGGTTCCTTTGATAACTTCAAAAAACTATTCTCCGCTTCCGCCGTTGCGGTGGAAGGCTCGGGCTGGGCCATACTGGCCTGTAATCCGGCTTTCGAAAAACTGGTCGTGCTGCAGGCGGAGAAACACCAGGATCTGACCCAGTGGGGAGCAGTTCCGTTACTGGTGGTGGATGTGTGGGAACACGCCTATTACCTTAAGTACAAGAACAAACGCGCAGCCTGGGTGGAAGCCTGGTGGAATCTGGTCAATTGGGATGATGTCAACCGGCGGGTAGCTTTGATGCAGAAGTAACTAGGGATTAGCCCTCTTTTGGGGGAAATGGTAAGCAATAAGGCGGAGCTTTTGCTCCGCCTTATTTACTCAGGTTCATTGGCCTTTCTCTCCATTTTAACTATAAACTGATCCGCTTCCGTGCTCAGGGTCACCGTAGCACCCGGCTCAATTTCCCCTTTAATGATGTGCTTCGACAGCATGGTTTCGATTTCATGCTGCACCAGCCGCTTCAGCGGACGGGCTCCGTATGCCGGGTCATAGCCTTTTTGGGCCATGTGTTCCAGGGCTTCGTCATCCCAGCGCAGATTGGCCCCGATATTTTCACGAAAGCGCAGGGCCAGATTTTTCAGCAGTATCTCGGCAATGGCTTTTATCTGTTCCTTATCCAGGGCGTGAAATACGATGATTTCATCAATCCGGTTGAGAAATTCGGGACGGAAATAGCCTTTCAACATCCCGCTTACCTGCGCTTTCATCTGGGCGAAGTCGCCGCCCTGATGCTGGTATTCCAGAATCTCCTGACTGCCGATGTTGGAAGTCATAATGATGATGGTATTGCGGAAATCCACGGTGCGGCCTTTACCGTCAGTCAAACGGCCGTCATCCAGGATCTGCAGCAATAAGTTGAACACATCGTTGTGCGCCTTTTCGATTTCATCAAACAGGATGACGGTGTAAGGCTTGCGCCGCACGGCTTCAGTAAGCTGACCGCCTTCATCATAGCCTACATAACCGGGAGGCGCGCCTATCAAACGGGCAATGCTGTGTTTTTCCATGTACTCGGACATGTCGATTCTGATCATGCTGCGTTCATCATCAAAGAGAGCTTCGGCCAGGGCTTTGCCCAGTTCGGTTTTGCCCACTCCGGTGGGGCCCAGGAAGATAAAACTTCCTACCGGCCGCTGTGGGTCTTTAAGTCCCGACCGCGATCTCAGCACGGCATCCGCCACTGCTTCTACGGCTTCATCCTGCCCCACTACCCGCTGATGCAGGATTGCGCTTAAGTTAAGCAGTTTCTCCCGTTCCCCGGCCAGCAAACGGCTGACCTGTATCCCGGTCCAGCGGCTCACTATCCGGGCAATATCCTCTTCGTCAACTTCTTCTTTTAAAAGCAGATTACCCTTCTGCTTGTCGGCCAGGTGTTCCTCTTCTGCTTTCAGTTTGCGCTCCAGGTCATTTAAACGCCCATATTTCAATTCGGCGATGCGATTCAGGTCGTACTCCCGTTCAGCCCTTTCCATCTCGGTACGGCATTCGTCAATCTCTTTTTTAATATTCTGTATCCTCAATATGGACTGTTTCTCTGCCTGCCAGCGGGCCTGCATGGCGCCCGATTCGCTCTTTAAATCCTGCAGCTCTTTAAGCAGGTTATTAAGCCGTTCCCGGGAAGCGTTATCCTTCTCCTTTTCCAGGGCGGCCGCCTCTATCTCCAGCTGCATTATCCGGCGGGTAATTTCATCCAGCTCGGCCGGCATGCTGTCGATTTCCGTTCTCAGTTTGGCGCCGGCTTCATCAACCAGGTCAATCGCCTTGTCCGGCAGAAAACGGTCGGAGATGTAGCGAGCCGACAGCACTGCGGCCGCTACCAGGGCGGCATCCTGGATCCTTACCCCGTGATGGACCTCATAACGCTCTTTTAGCCCCCGCAGAATGGATATGGTGTCCTCCACCGAGGGCTGGTCAACCATTACCGGTTGGAAACGCCGCTCCAGGGCAGGATCTTTTTCTATGTGTTTACGGTACTCATCCAGGGTGGTGGCGCCGATGGCCCGCAATTCTCCCCGGGCCAGCATCGGCTTCAAGAGATTGCTGGCATCCATGGCCCCTTCGGCTGCTCCTGCTCCCACTACCGTATGCAATTCATCAATAAAAAGAATAATGCGGCCGTTTGATTCTTCCACTTCTTTCAGTACCGCTTTTAAACGTTCCTCAAATTCACCCCGGTATTTGGCGCCGGCAACCAGTGCCCCCATATCCAGGGCAATGCATTGCTTGCCCTTTAAGCCTTCCGGCACGTCACCGGCAGTAATGCGGCGGGCCAAGCCTTCGACAATCGCGGTTTTGCCTACTCCGGGTTCCCCGATCAGCACCGGATTATTCTTGGTGCGGCGGGATAATATCTCCATCACCCGGCGGATTTCCTCATCCCGTCCGATAACCGGATCCAACTTGCCTTCAGCCGCCATACGGGTCAAATCGCGGCCATATTTCTGCAGAGCTTCGTAACTGTCTTCCGGATTATCGCTGGTTACCCGCTGGGAACCGCGCACGCTGCGCATGGCGTTTAATAAATGTTCCCGGGTCAGATCCAGGCGGGTCAGAAGATCGCGCAGATCATTTTCTCCTTCGGCCATTATACCCAGGACCAGGTGTTCCACACTTACGAAATCGTCTTTCAAGTTCTGGGCTTCTCTCTCCGCCCGGGCTATAATCCGGGAAACGGTCCCGCTCATGTATACCGAACCTTCGTAACCATAAACGGCAGGGATTTTATCAATCAATTTATTCAACTCGTCGCGTAAGGCGGGAAGGTCAATCCCGGATTGTTCCAAAAAGTGCCCGGTAACCCCGCCTTCCTGGTCAAGCAAGGCCAGCAGCAGGTGCTTTCCGCCTACTTCCTGATGATGTTTTTCCGCTGCCAGCTGTTGCGCATCGGCTAAAGCCTGGCGGGATTTTTGGGTCAGTTTTTCTATATTCATGCTTTTCACCTCTCTCTTTGCAACCGGCGGACTTCATCCTCCAGTTCGGCCACCCGGTCTAATAAATCGGCAATCACAATGGCCCCGTTAAGATTGATTCCCAGCGTCTCCCGCAGCCGTATGATCTTATTCAGGCGCTGCAGGGATCTTTGTTCCACCTGTTCATTTACCACCTCTATTACCCCCAGTTCTTCCAGAATATCCAGGATACCGGGGTGAATAGAGAGCCGGGATACGGGCAGCCAATTTTCGTTGCCGGGATGAATGACTTTAACCAATTTCATCATACGTCCGCCTGCCTTTCATGGATGGCCCTTATCTTGCGATACAGCTCTTTTTCTTCGTCGCTTATGGCAGAGGGAAGGCTGATATCTATTTTGACATACTGATCGCCGTTATTGCCCTGGCGTCCTGGTAAACCTTGGCCTTTGAGCCTCAGCCTTCTGCCGTTGGGGGTTCCCGGTGGAATCGTAACCCTCAGGGAACGATCCAGGGTGGGAACCGTAATCTTATCACCCAGAACCGCCTGGTCGGGACGCAGGGTCAAGATATACTCAATATCTTTTCCCTGTACCGTAAACAGCGGGTGGGGCAGCAGCTTCACTTTGAGATACAAGTCTCCCCGCGGGCCGCCGCCCATACCTTCTCCTCCCTGGCCTTTAAGGCGGATGGAGCTGCCTGTGGTGACTCCGGCCGGTATTTTTACCTCAATATTGCGCGGGGCGGATATAGAGCCGGTACCTCCACATTGAGTACAGACGGCGTGGCCCGCTATGCCCCGGCCGTGACACTTGCCGCAGACCTGGCCGGCAGACAGGTGCAGAGATTTATTGCCGCCATGATAGGCTTCCTCCAGGGTCAGTCCGATTTCACTCTCCACATCCTGCCCCCGCATGGACCCGTCATAGTAACCGGCCTGCCGCTGATTCCCTCCGGGCCGGCTGCTGAAAATGCTGGCGAAGAAATCGCTGAAACCCTGAAAATCGGCGGGATTGAAATCGCCGCTGGAATAGTAGGTGCTGCCCATATCGCCCGGATCAAATTGATCGCCGTTTTTCCAGTTGCTGCCCAGACGGTCGTACTTGGCCCGTTTCTCAGCATCGCTCAATACCTCGTAAGCTTCGTTTATTTCCTTGAATTTTTCCTCCGCCTGCTCCTTGGCTTTGCCCGAATGGAGGTCAGGATGCCATTTGCGGGCCAACTTCCGGTAGGCTGCTTTTATTTTCTTCTCATCCGCATCACGAGGCACTCCCAGAGTCTCGTAATAATCACGAAAGGTTACCGCCATAGTTTTAAGCCTCCTGACCCCGTTTGGGTTTAGTTTTCATCAAATTCAGCATCAATAACCTCGGAATCACCTGCAGGCCGACCATTTTCAGAGGCAGCGGCAGGGCCCAGCTCGGCCATTATTTTTTCCAGTTCCTGCACCATAGTTTCAATGTCGGCGACCGGCGCTTTTGCTTCCAGGGCCTGACGCAGACGCTTGACGGCTTCCTCGGCTTTTTCCTTTTCCGCCGGCGCTGCCGCCGCTCCCATCGCTTCCAGCTGCCGGCCGGCATCATAGCATACCCCGTCGGCGTGATTGCGGGTCTCGGCTTCCTGCCGTTTCCTGCGGTCTTCTTCGCTATAGCGCTGAGCATCTTCTATCATCCGGTCGATTTCCGCTTTATTCAGATTGGATGAATTGCTGATAGTAACAGTTTGTTCCTTGCCGGTGGATTTATCCCGGGCGCTGACGGTCAAAATGCCGTTGGCGTCAATATCGAAGGTAACTTCAACCTGCGGAACTCCCCTCATGGCGGCAGAAATTCCATCCAGTTTAAACTGCCCCAGGGACCGGTTATCCCGGGCCAGTTCTCTTTCTCCCTGCAAGACATGTATGTCCACCGCGGGCTGATTATCTTCCGCCGTAGAAAACACCTCGCTTCTGCGTACCGGGATGGTGGTATTTCTCTCAATGATCTTGGTCATGATACCTCCCATGGTTTCTACCCCCAGGGAGAGCGGGGTGACGTCAAGCAACACCACATCCTTCACCTGGCCGGACAGCACTCCCGCTTGAATAGCTGCGCCTACCGCTACCACTTCATCCGGGTTTACCCCCATGTTCGGTTCTTTACCGGTTAAATCCCGCACCAGTTTTTGTACCGCCGGAACCCGGGTGGAACCGCCGACCAGAATGACTTCTTCAATATCTTTTTTAGTCAGGCGGGCGTCTTTTAAGGCGTTTTCCACCGGCACCCTTAGTTTCTCTACTAAATCATGGATCAGGTCGTCAAACTTGGCCCGGGTCAATTTCATATCCAGGTGTTTGGGCCCCTCGGCGTCGGCAGTGATGAAGGGCAAGCTTATCTGGGTCTCCATAACGCTGGACAATTCCACCTTGGCCTTCTCCGCCGCCTCGGTCAGCCGCTGCAAAGACTGTTTATCCTTACGCAGGTCAATACCGTAATCTTTTTTAAATTCATCCGCCAGCCAGTCTACCACTCGCTTATCAAAATTGTCTCCTCCCAGGTGAGTATCGCCGTTGGTCGCTTTTACTTCAAAGACGCCGTCGCCTACTTCCAGGATTGATACGTCAAAGGTACCTCCTCCCAGGTCGAATACCAGGATAGTCTGACTGTTCTTACTATCCAGGCCATAAGCCAGGGCGGCTGCGGTGGGCTCGTTGATAATGCGCAATACATTTAAACCGGCAATTCTTCCTGCGTCTTTGGTAGCCTGGCGCTGAGCGTCATTAAAGTAAGCGGGGACGGTAATTACCACATCGGTAATCTTTTCTCCCATATAACGGGAAGCATCTTCTACCAGCTTGGTGAGCACCATAGCCGATATTTCCTCGGGAGAAACCAGCTTATTATTCACCTGGAAACGAACCGCATCATCATTGCCGGATACTACCTTGTAGGGAACCAGGGTTCTCTCATCGGCCACTTCCTTAAACCTCCGGCCCATGAATCTTTTCACGGAATAAAAGGTGTTCTCGGGATTGAGGGCGGCTTGCCGCTTGGCAATCTGTCCCACTAACCGCTCTTCTCCTTTAAAGGCTACTACCGAAGGCGTAGTCCGGGCTCCCTCGGCATTGGCAATAACCTCCGGACTGCCATTATCCATTATTGCAACGGCCGAATTAGTCGTACCTAAATCAATACCTAAAGCTTTTGCCATGTTAACAACCTCCTTATAAAGCTAATGAAGCTTATTTGAATGTTAGTCAGACAAGATCAGATATTCCCTGGTAAGGGGAAAATTTGTGTCTTCTTCTGATTCTGAGTATAATACCTTGATGCTTAATAGTCAATAATAGTCAAAGAATATTTTGCATTATTTTATAAGGCGGACAGAGCCGGAAAAATCGGTGGGAATCGGGCTGAGTCAGGGGGATGGGAATCAATATAGGTGAGGCGGTGCAATCACAGTGAAGACCTGAATTCATTGAAATGTATTGAAGAATGCCGCGGCTATGGTTAAAATATTCATATACTGCCGGTTTATAATTACAGATAATTTAATTCGCGGAGCCGTGGTGCAGCGGTTTAGCATATCGGCCTGTCAAGCCGAAGATCGCGGGTTCAAATCCCGTCGGCTCCGCCAAGTTATAAGCTACATTTTTGTTGGTAATGACCCAATGGAAATGTAGCTTTTTCATATCTAAAATAGTAATTGAAGTTTGCAGTACCCAAGAGGGTGCTGCATTTTTGCGTTAAGGAGGTTTTGAAATGAGTAAACAGATTACGACTATTCCTGCAAAAAATAATCAGACAGATAAAAAGTTAAAGATTGCTGCATATTGCCGTGTCAGCACAGAGCATGAAGAACAAAGGCAAAGTTTAAAATCACAAGTAGCCTACTATACGAAGAAAATCTGTGATAATCCAGATTGGGATTTCGCAGGTATTTACGCCGAACAGGAATCAGGCACAAGAGTAGATAATAGAAGTGAAGTTCAGCGATTAATGAATAATTGCAGAATTGGAAAAGTAGATTTGATTTTGATGAAATCCCTTAGCCGTTTTGGGCGTAATACGCTGGATGTCCTGCTTATGCTTGATGAATTATCAAAATTAAATGTAGTTGTCTACTTTGAAACTGAGGACATTTGGTCTAATGACCTTCAGGTGAAGAAGTATATTACTATGGCAGCTGCGGCTTATCAGGAAGAAAGTAGACAGAAAAGTGAAGCTATCAAATGGGGTATCCGGGAAAGCAGTCGCCACGGACATATAAAGTTAAACCACTCACAGTTTCTTGGCTATAACAGAGATGACAATGGAAACCTTGTAATTATTGAAGAGGAAGCCAAAATTGTACGGCTTATTTATAATTTGTTTCTGCAAGGTTACGGTTGCCGCAAGATCAAGAAACATCTTGAAGATCACGGTATCAAGACTGTCACTGGTAAGGAGCGATGGAGTACATCAACCATTGATAGAATCTTATCCAATGAAAAATATATTGGTCGTAATATTACTCCCAAAACCCATACCCCTGATTATCTCACAGGTAAACAAAAAGAAAACCAAGG